>Ga0209091_10000638_pt1 | contig 32809 bp, 33 predicted proteins | sample ArcticOcean_MG_C_6_FD_187438 | JGI IMG/M metagenome (GOLD analysis project Ga0209091, IMG submission 187438) | Marine microbial communities from western Arctic Ocean - ArcticOcean_MG_CB8_128 (SPAdes) (version 2) | ecosystem: Environmental > Aquatic > Marine > Oceanic | place: Arctic Ocean...
GGGTTCGCGTGGTGCGGGTTCGGGTTCGGGTGGTGCGGGTTCGGGTTCGGGTGGTGCGGGTTCGGGTTCGGGTTCGGGTTCGGGTGGTGCGGGTTCGGGTTCGGGTGGTGCGGCGGCGGGTGCTTCTTTCCAAAATTCAATATCCTTAGTTGATAATGAAGATGTATTTTCATCACTTTTTCCTGGGATATATATAGAATCTTCTAATGTTGTAATTACAATTTCCGGTACTTGAATGTTAATGAAGTTTTCTATATTACTTACTATTTCAAGTGGTTCATCAAATGTTAATTTATCTGAATTTGGTTCTTTCCAAACAATTCTTATTTCTGTATTATTTACCTTTTTCATAAAATAATTTTTGTTTGGTAATGCTCGTTTTAATTTTTCGGTAAGTGTTTTTTCATCAAATGTAATAATAATATTAAATAAGTAATCATATTTTTTATTGTTATTTTTGCGTATTAAATATATTGAATTATTATTTATCTCGTACGAAGGATAAGCTTGTCGTTTCTTTAAATATTCACCGGTTGCAATTATAAATTTATAACCACCAGCAGCACCAGCAGCACCAGCAGCACCAGCAGCACCAGCAGCACCAGCAGCACCAGCAGCACCAGCAGCACCAGCAGCACCAGCAGCACCAGCAGAACCAGCAGCACCAGCAGCACCAGCAGCACCAGCAGGAGCAGCAGGACCAGGAGGACCAGCAGGACCAGCAGGACCAGCAGGACCAGCAATCCCAACAGCACCAGCAGCACCAGCAGCACCAGCAGCACCAGCAGCACCAGTAGTATTTTTTAATTTATCAACTAGATCTTTAATTGTGTTCATTAATGTTATAAACTGTTCTTCGGTTAATTTACCTTCTAAATTTCTAACATAAATAAGAATTTGTTTATATGCATTTTTACCAGCTAATTCATTGTAATTTTTGATTAAAAGCGAAAAATTTAACATAATTGCATTCGTCAAATCCTTAATACTATCCGGATCATATTCTATTTTAGGTTTAATAAAACTATTAAAATATCCAATGCATATATCGTCAAAATTATCTTTACACATAGATTCAAAAAGGGGTCTAATAAAATATAAATCAGTAGATTGTAAATATGTTTGCATTTCAACATCTTCTCTATATACGTTCATAGCATCTATAAGAGTACGTTTGTTAATTTTATAATTAGGGTCATTAATACCATTAGTTTTACCAAGTTTTTTATTTAATTTGTACTGAATGTAAAGAAATAATCGGATATAAATTTTCATATAAATTTTCATAAGAAGTATGTCATCATTATCAGGATTAGAGTGTGTATTATTGGTATTAGAATTCGATATCTTCAACATATTATATATAATAAATAATTTATTCTTTAAAATAATATAATTTTTAATTTTTAATTAAAAAATATAAATATATACTAAATGCCAAAAGAAGCAACAATAAAATTTGTTGAAGATGAAGATATATATATAGATTGTAGACCAGTATCAACATATGGCGGGGAAGTAATAATAGAAGATGATGATAATAATTTAATAAATTCAGGAGTATCAGCAGATATGGTAAATGATGTTGCGATAAATATTTCAAGTGGTGCGATAACGGATAATATAGGTTTTCAAACATTACTAGGAATAGCATTATTAGGAATTTTATATGGATTAGGAAATTATGTATTTAAAGAAGTTCCAAAAAATTTAATTGATAAAAAATTGAGAAAATTATAAATAATTTTATTTAGGATAATAATAATAAAATTATTTATATTTTAGTAGCATTGTGTGAGTCACATAATACTGGGTGATAATTAGATGGTCCAGGAATATTATTAGGATGTCTTTGTATTTCTCCAACCATTTGTTCTTCTAAAGTTTTTTGATTTAAGGGATAATTTAATTGTGCCATATGATTATTTTTTTTTTCTTGTGATGGTATCATTACTTTATGAGAGACTTTATTAGATCTATTAATAAATATAAAGGAAACAAAAAGGAAAAATGCAGCTAATAAAGGATTACCATATAAATATACTATAATTGAAAAAGCAAATAAAGATAAATACATAAAAATATTATTAACATACGGTGATAATTCATAAGGAGTAGAAACACCACTAACTAAATATAATAGTAATAAAACAAATAAAACAAATTCATAAGGTTTTAAATTGTTGAAACTTTTTACGGTTTTAGAAAATAATCTCATTTATAGTATATAAAAATAAAATTATTAATTAGAAAATTGAATATATATTTAAAAATATATTAAACTTAAAAAAATAATAATTATAGCCTAAATGAAAAAGAAAATAAGTCCAAAAAATAGAGATTATTATGAAAATATATTACCACAAATAGAAAATTTAAAAAGAAATGATTTGATAAATAGTTATTTGGGAAATAAAGGATATTCAATATATAAAGTAAGTTTAAATGAAAAAATAATAAGTTTTATAAAAAAAGAATTAACAGTAAAACCATTTACACAAGGTTCAATAATAGAATCGGAATCGTTTCCAGTTTATATGGAATCAGATAAAAAAATATATGTTCCAAGATTTTGGGGAATAAATATATTTGGATATCCTAAAAGTTTAAAAATAAATTTGGGAAAATCAATAGATTTAAAATTTAATGGTGAATTGAGAGATTATCAGATTACCGTGATGGATTCATATTTAAAAGCAATAAAATTTGGAAGTAAAGAGGAGGAAAATAGTGAGGGAAGTGCTTTGATAGAGCTTGGGTGTGGATTAGGAAAAACAGTATTGGGATTAAAAATTATAGAACAAATTAAAAAGAAAACAATAATATTCGTCCATAAAACCTTTCTAAAGAACCAGTGGATAGAGAGAATAAAACAATATTTACCAGATGCGAGAATAGGAACCATTCAGGGCCAAGTAATTGATATAGAAGATAAAGATATAGTGATAGCAATGATACAATCAATATCAATGAAATCATATCCAGATAGTTTATTTGATGAATTTGGTTTAAGTTTGATAGACGAAACGCATCATATATCGTCTCAAACGTTTTCAAATTGTTTAAGAAAATGCATGACATTATATTCTTTAGGATTAAGTGCAACGATGAATAGGAAAGATGGTTTAACACATGTATTTAAGATGTATTTGGGGGATATATGTAATAAACAAAAGAAAAAAGCAGAGGAAGATAATGTATTAGTAAAAGCGATAGATTATTTAGTATTAGATGATGACGAATATAATGAAGTAGCGAGAGATTTTAGAGGAAATGTAAAATATAGCACTATGTTAAGTAAAGTATCAAAATTAGAATATAGAAGTAATTTTATATTAAACGTGATAGAGAATGAGTTAAAAATAAATAAAGACCAACAAATAATATTGCTGGGCCATCAAAAGAATTTGCTAAATTATCTATTTAAAGCAATAGAATTAAAGAATATGACGAGCGTGGGATATTATATAGGAGGCATGAAAGAGAAAGATTTAAAATTAAGTGAAAGTAAGCAAATAATTTTGGCTACATATGCGATGGCGGCAGAGGGGTTAGATATCCCATCATTAACGACATTAATATTGGCGACCCCAAAATCAGATATAGTTCAGTCAGTAGGAAGAATTTTAAGAACAAAACATAGTCAACCATTAATAATAGATATAATAGATCAACATGAATGTTTCTTAAATCAATTTAAAAAACGAAAAGCATTTTATAATGAAAAAAATTATAAAATAATTAGAACAAATAATGATAAATATATAGATTATATAAAATATATAAGAAAGGAGGAAGAATTTGATGAAACGGAAATATGGAAAGAATTAATTCCTAAATCAAAAGGAAAAAAAAATGAAAATGAAAATGAAAATAAATGTTTAATTAAAATTTAATAAAAACGAGTTAACTATTAGTTTAACGTGATTTTCTTGTATATTTTTTTTTACCTTTACCTTTACCTTTACTTTTACCTTTACCTTTACTTTTACCTTTACCTTTACCTTTACCTTTACTTTTAGTTTTACTTTTAGTATAATATAAAGTTTTATGTTTTTTTTTAAGAGTTTTAGACATTAATAATTTTTTACTAAATAATTTACTATATGGATTAAATCCACCTATCAACATAATATATTATAATAAGATATAATATATTAAAATAAATTATGGAGTAATCTATTTGCGTCCGCGGGTTTTGCGACCTTTTTTGCCTTTTTTGCCTTTTTTGCGTCTGATTGTTTTTCTGCGTTTGCCGCCTTGCCTGGCCCGGTTGTTCTGCGATTGGCGACGACGGGTATTTCTACCACCTATTTGGGCAAACTCAATGAATTGGTTCATGGGAGCGATCATTTTTATACATTATAATAATATTTTTTTTTTCCTAAAATTAAATGTAAATTAGTTTTTGTAACCAATTTATTTTTAGATAATTTTCCAGGTATCCATTTTTTGAATTTATTATTATATTCACATTCAATAAAATAACTTTTTTCTAAATATACATATTTATCAATACTAATATTTTCAAATTCATCTTCGCAGTCACTTTCTTCAAGTTTATCTAAATCATTGTTTTCTTTAATATTTCTAAATAATTTATTCATAAATTTACTAGTTTTAAAAGTATCAATTAATGCTAAATCATAAAATTCTTCTTTATTTCCATTTAAAATATTTAAATTATATAAATCGGGACTAATACATGGTGTAATTTTAAACGTGGCAAATATTTTATTTAGATTATCATTATTATTTAAATTATAACAACCAAGATATTTAGAATCACTAAATACATTAATGCTAAATATATTATAATCTAATTTATAAATTAGTTTGAATATATTATCATTATTATTTAAAATAATAGGCAACTTAATAAAGAAATTATTAATATTTTTAAGTTTTGGTAAAATTTTATTAAATAATTGAAGTTTATAGTTGTAATTATCATTGTAATCATTTTTTTCTAATATTTTATTGTAAATGTTGTAATTAAATATATTTTCAATAATAAAATAATGATTTTTAATATTATTAGTTAAATTGGTAAAATAATATCCAAATAATAAAATATTATTAAAACATAATGTGTGATTATATTCTATAGGGAATTCATAAAATTCATTACTATAATCATAAATATTTTTATTATTTAAAAATATAATAATTGCAAGTAATTTTTTTTCAATATATGTAAACCATAAATAACATTTTTTCCCTTTGGGTTTTAATACAAAATATTTACTATGTTGATTAAATAATAGTTTATTATTACTATTATTATTATAAATATTAAGATTCTTAATAGATACCTTATTAGGGTATCTATAAAGAATAGGTTCAATAATTTCACGTTTAATAGATTTCATTAAATATATAAGTATTAATAATTTTATATTAATTTTAATCAGTTTTAAATAATTAAATAATTATTAAATAAATTAAATAATTAAATAATTATTAAATAATTTAAATAATTTAATTATTTAATTTATTTAAAAATTCTTCTAATTCTCCTTTCATATTATTGTCTTGAAATTGTGAGTTAAATTGTTCTATATCAAATGTATTATTTTTTTGTAAATTAGTTTCAACATTTTTAGTTGTTAAATTTTGATCATAATTAGGAAATATTTTAGCATCATTATTGTATATTTTATTTGAAGTTAAAGAAAAATCAATATTGGAAAATGTATTTAATTTAGATTCGGATCCTTGTTTAGAATTATGGGTGGTTACATTATTTATAATTTTTTTTTCAGTAGAGTTAGAGTTAGAGTTAGAGTTAGAGTTAGAGTTAGAGTTAGAGTTAGAGTTAGAGTTAGAGTTAGAGTTAGAGTTAGAGTTAGAGTTAGAGTTTAAAATATTATTAATTTTGTTATATTCTTTATTAGGAAAATTGTAATAGTCTTTTGTTTTGGTAGTAGTTAAATTCTTTTGAAAAAAAAGATATAAATTATGTAAAAGAAATATCAATATAAAATAGATAATAGCCCAAGTAATAATATATAAGAACATTTATATAACAACAAAAAATAATATTTAAATTAAAACTTAAATAGATTACACTATAATTTTATAAATATTAATTTATGATAAATTGTATATTAATACAAAATAGTGAAATAAATGAAGTAAAAGTAAAAAATTTATCTGAAGATATAATTTATAAAAAATGTAATTTTAAAAACGATAGTGATTTTAGTAAAATTAAAATTTGGAAGCATGAAGATTATATAATAGAATTGTGGGGTAAAAGCAAAGGATTTTCAAATTCATTAAGTATTTTTAAATTATTTAAAAATAATAACTTAAATATTTATGGAAAATCAATATTTATAATGAAATCTAATGAAAATAAATATGTATCGCTAAATAAAGATAATTTTATAAATTATTTTAATTTGGATAATATAGACAAAGAGATAGTTAAATTAAAAGAAGATAATGAAATAGTAATAGTAAAAGAATTACAAAGTAACGAACAAGAAGAAAACGATATTAATTCAGAATATTCATATAATTCAGAATTAACTTATGAATTGTATGAATATAGCGAGGATGAATCATTATAATAATTAAAAGATTTAATAAAAATTGATTAATAAATAATATTAAAATAATAAGAATATTATTTATTAATGAGTAGATATAATAGAATTTTGAAAGATCCAGAAATTTTTAGAAAAAATATAGTTGCAAATTTTAGAGTTGTTACTAAAGATGAAAAAATATCAATGAATTTAGAGAAAGGAATATTTAATTATACAATTCAAACATCAGATAAAAGAAATCTAATAAAAAAATGGAATAATGAATTATTTCTTATTATTTATATAGAAAAACTGAAAATGGTATTATTTAATTTAAAAAATGAAACAATATTAAATAAACTAATAAATAAAGAAATAAAAGCACATGAATTAGCATTGATGACTCATGAAGAATTAAGACCAGATATATGGAATAAATTAATTGAAATAAAAAAAATAAAAGATGAAAATAAATTTTCACCAAAATTAGAAGCATCAACAGATGATTTTACTTGTTCAAAATGTAAATCAAAACAATGTACACATTATCAATTACAAACAAGAAGTGCAGATGAACCTATGACTACTTTTGTAACATGTATAAATTGTGGAAATAGATGGAGACAATAAATAAGGTAAACCTTAATGCAATTATAAAATTTCTAAATCTTGTAATTTCCAATATTCAAATGTATTATTTGGTATAGGTCTCTGAATAATAAATGGTATTTTTTTTTGTTTTAATTCTTTTTCAGCAATTAATAAGTTATCTAAAATATCTTCATCAACTTTAATATATGGTAGTGAGCCATTATTAAGTTGTTTAAATCTTATACCCAAAATTCTAGTTTTTTCATATTTTGTTAACATTGGTAAAGTTTTGTGTAATTCATCAATAATAATATTATTTTTATCTCTAATGACATTAATTAAATCTTTAATTTCATCTAAATTTTTACTTAAACATTCTTGATGATTAGATGCGATAAAATCTTTTTTTGATTCTTTACAAAATTTTTGTAAAAATTCATTAGAATCATTTGTTTCTAAATCATCATTAAATATAAATGCAGGTTTATATATATCTGATTTACTAGTATTTAATTCATCTATATCTTCTTTATTTATTTCTTCGTCGCCTTGATATTCATCGTCATCTTCATCTTCATCTTCGTCTGCAAGTGGATGTGGATGTGCGTCTGGTTCTTCTTCTATATCTAAAGTTTCTTCTTTTTCTTCTTCATCTAAATCTTCTTCTTCATTATTATCAGTTAGTACAGATTCATTATCTTCTTCTACATTATCAATATTTACATTTAACTCATCTGGTTGATTCATTATTATTATTATTATTATTATTTATTATTTAATTGTATTTAATAAATAATTAATTCAATTTTTATAAAATTATAAATATTATTTTTCAGTATTCCAAGTAAAGTCACAATGAGAACACAAATACATATATTTCATATTTACATGGTCATATCTAATATAAATAATTTCTCTATTATTTAAATCAAAATCGCTGGCATTGCTATTGCATTTTTCATTAGGGCATTTAATATAATTAATTCTAGGTAAAGTGCAGTCTAATTTGGTGTATTTATTGATAGATATATTAAATTTATTTTCATTTTTTGTAATATTTTCTTTTAAAATACATTTACCGTCTTCCATTAATTCATTGTTGTTATTTCCGCAATTTCTACAATAATATGATATTTTATCGCAATTTTCACCTTCTAATTTAATATAATACATATTAGAACAAGATGTACAAAATTTCATAATTAATATATACTAATTAATATTATAAAATAAATTTTATATCAATTTTATTAAAATTTAATTAATATTAATGAGAGATAATTAAATAAATTATTTATTTAAGATAATTGAAAGATTATTTAATTCATTATTTAATTTATCAAAATCTAAATTAAAATTTACTAATGAATATGATGAAATAGTAATATATTTATTAGTAAATTTTTTGTTAAATTCTTCTTTTAATTTTTGTAAATTATAATTTATATTTTCTAAATTTTTTTTAAAATTATCAATTATTTCATTTTTAAATAAGAATAAACATTTTTCATTGGTTAAAGTAAGTTTATTTTCATCCAAATTATTAACTAAGTTAATTTGTTTAATAATAGTATATTCTATATTTTTATAAGCTACTAAAATATCATATTTTTTTACATTATAATGATTTTTTTCTATTCCGGGTTCAAAAGTTAAAGAATTAATATCAAAAATAGATGTTAAAATTAATAATATAGAATTTATATTATTACAAGACGTCCATCCTTCGCCATTCCACGTATTGATTATTGATAAACATACTTTACCATTTATATATAAATTAGGATGAAATCTCATATAACCATCATTAGTTAAAAATTTTAATTTAGGAGGTTCAAATGGATAATTATCAGGAAATGTAAATTCAAATAAATAATTTCCATCACTATATGGTGTTTCTTTATTTCCTAAAATTAACGCATATCCTTTCATTATATTTTCACTATCATGTTTATAATATATATTATTAATAGGATTATTAGTTATATATTTAACGTCTTTGGCGATACGTTGAACTGTTCCAGTAGTTAATACCATTTTACATAATATAGTTAAAATTATATTTTTAATTAAAAATTAGAAATATTATAAAATTGAAATAAAAATATAATTCTATATATAACTAATAATATGAATAGTCAATCTAATGATACTACATTATCATGTAAAAAATATGATGATATTATTAAAAAATCCAAGGTAGAGAAAGGAAACAAATTTACACATACTAGAATACCAGATAAAAATATGGGAATCTTTGGAGGATTATTTAATATAAATTATGATAATAATTTTTGGAATATGTATCATAATCATGTATTTAAAAATAAAAATAAAGAATATTTAACTGAAAAACAAGTAATAGAAAAATCGCCATTATTAGTTGATGTTGATTTAAGATATGATACAAATATTAAATCAAGACAACATACGAAAGAACATATAATTGATCTAGTAGTATTATATGCATCTAAATTAAATGAAATATATCAAATTGATTCATCTCAAGAAATTAATGTTTATGTTATGGAAAAATATGAAATAAATATGTTAGATGATAAAACAAAAGATGGTATTCATTTGATATTTACTATTTCTATGCATAAAGCAGAACAAGTAATATTAAGAAAAAAAATTATAAATGATATAGCACAAATTTGGGACAATCTACCAATTACCAATACTTTTGATGAAGTATTTGATGAAGGTATTACAAAAGGTTTTGTAAATTGGCAACTATTTGGTTCAAGAAAACCGGGTCATAAAGCATATGAATTAAGTTATTATTTAACATTAATTTATGATAATGATGAAGATTCTTGGGATATAAAAGACAAAAATGTATCAAAATTAAATATGTTAGAACATTTGCCTATAATGTCTGCTAGAAATGAAAGTCATAAAAGATTTAAACTAGTAGAAAATACATATTTATTAGATGCTATTGAAAAAGAAAAACAAGATATTACATCAAAAGAACATAAAAAACCTAAAATAAATATGATAGAAAGCAATATTGATTTGGAACAATGTGATTTATCTAAAATCTCTGATGCTAAACAATTAGATGCATTAATGCAATCATTTCTTGAAAATCTGAGTCATAATGATTATGAAGTTAAAGAAACTCATCAATTTACTATGATTTTGCCTGAATGTTATTATGGTGAAGGTTCATTTAATAAATGGATAAGGGTAGGATGGTCATTAAAAAATACTCATGATAAATTATTCTTAACTTGGATGAAATTTAGTTCTCAATCAAGTGGTTTTGATTTTAGAGATGTAGAAACTTATTATAATATGTGGAAATCATTTGATAATAAAAATTCCGACGGCTTAACAAATCGTTCTATTATGTTTTGGGCAAAAACAGATAATTTTAATAGTTATAAGAATATTAGAAAAGAAACAATATCTTATTATATTGAACAAACATTAGAATCGATTATTAACAAAGATAAAGTGGGTGAATTTGACTTAGCCAATGTGTTATATCAAATGTGTAAAGATCAATTTGTTTGTGTAAGTGTTAAAAATAATCAATGGTATGAATATAAGAGAAATAAATGGCACGAAGTAGATAGTGGTAATACATTAAGGCTAAAAATATCAAAAGATATGCATGATCAATATATGAAAAAAGCACAAGATTTAATTGAAGTTATTTCAAAACTGGAACAAAGTGGAAATGATACCGATACTATTGTTAGTAATTTAAAAGTAAGATCTTCTAAATTAGGTGATATTTGTATATTTCTTAAAACTACTAGTTGGAAAAATAATATTATGAAAGAAGCTCGTGATATATTTTATGATAAAGATTTTATTCAGAAAATTGATGCCAATCCATATCTACTTTGTTTTAATAATTATGTTATTGATTTCAATACAAAAACTCATAGAAAAGGTCGCCCAGATGATTATATTTCAAAATCAACAAATATTGATTATAATCCTTTAAATACATTAAAAGGTCCTCATCCGTTAGATAAAAATACAAGTTATGAAGAAATTATTAATGAAATATATGAATTTATCCATGCATTATTTCCAAATGAAGAATTAAAAGGATATATGTGGGAACATTTAGCATCTGTATTGATTGGAACTAATGATAATCAAACATTTAATATTTATACTGGAAGTGGCGCAAATGGTAAATCTAAATTAGTTGAATTAATGGGAAAAGCTCTTGGTGATTATAAAGCAACTGTTCCAATTACATTAATTACACAAAGTAGAAATACTATTGGTTCTACATCTCCTGAAATAGTTCAATTAATGGGTGTTCGTTATGCTTGTATGCAGGAACCAAGTAAAGGTGATAAAATTAATGAAGGTATTATGAAAGAAATTACTGGTGGGGATCCATTAGTTGGTAGAGCCTTATTTAAAGACTCAATTACATTTATTCCTCAATTTAAATTAGTAGTTTGTACTAATGTATTATTTGAAATTAAAACTAATGATGATGGTACTTGGCGTCGTATTCGTGTATGCGATTTTATGTCTAAATTTAATGATACTCCTTATGAAGATGAAAATAGATTTCCTAAATCTAATTTTCCATATCAGTTTAAAATTGATAGGCAATTAGATAAGAAATTTAATTTTTGGGCCCCAGTATTAGCATCTATGTTAGTTGATTTAGCATTTAAGAAAGAAGGAAAAGTAAAAGATGTACCAATTGTTACTGCTGTTAGTGATAAATATCGTAATTCACAGGATTATTTAAGTGAATTTGCAAAAGAAAAGATTGTTCGTAAGAGAGATGGAAAAATGAAGAAAACAGAATTACTTGAAGAATTTAAAAATTGGTATATTTCAAATTATGGAAGAAATAATTTACCAAACGGCAAAGAAATAACTGATTATTGTGATAAATTATTTGGTCGATGTGCTAAAGGTAAATGGTCTAATGTCCAAATCGTATATGAACAAGATGATAGTGATGATGAAGTAGTAGAAGAAGATGTATCGGTTGAATAATTATTTAAATAAACAAAATTATTATTTAAATAATATATTATCTTTGCCTATAAGATTTCTGAGATGTAGCTTTTTTTTTTGATTCAATAAATTTTTCAAATTTTGAAAAAGATTCATCTATTGAACTCATGCTATCATATATAGGATCAATAATACTCTTCATAACTGTTGATTTATCTTTTGAAAATATTAATTTAGTTTTTAATAGTGTCTCAAAAGAATCTTTTGCTTTTTCAATATTATTTGATATCTTTTTTTTTAAATCTTTTATTTTTAAATTTAAAAAATAATTTGTATTTGTTGTGAATAAATTATTTGTTGGCACTATATTTATAAAATTTATAAAATTTTCTATAATTTTAGTGTCATCATCTTTATTATTTATTATTTTTAAAATATTATTTAATTGATTTACTATATTTTCTTTTAAACCTAATATATAATTTAAATTTCTATAAGTTGTTATCTTTTTTTCTCTAAGATTTTGATTAATATCTCTAAAATTATTATCTATCATTTCTCTCTCTTCATCGTCGGCGGATGATGGATAATCATCATAAATATATATAGATTTAATTTCTTTACAATATTTTAATATTGTATTATTAAATTCAAATATGTTATCCATAGATTTTTTAAAAAGATTTGATAGATTAGATGCCAATACTGAATATATTAATATATTTTTTGCATCATTATCTTTTGTAAGCGGAGGAATTTGACTTAAAAGTTTATCTACTAATTTTACAGGTAATTCTTCTAAAGTTTTATAATATATGGGGTTAGTATATTTACGAACTTTTTTAGTGTTTAGCTTAGTTTTTTTATCATGCAATTTTTCTCTAAACGTATTCTGAAAGATGGTCATATTTTTATTTAATTTATCTTTATTGGAAGATGATATTTCTTTTATTATTAAATCATAAGCATCTGATAATTGTTTCGTTTGTGCTCTTGTTTTCCTTGTATTAGTATTTATTTGACTAAATCCTTTTGCCTTTTTAGTATTTATTTGACTAAATCCTTTTGCCTTTTTAGTATTTATTTTATAAAATCCTTTTGCCATTTTCATATATATTATATATATAATTCATATTTATATTATTCATATTTTTCTTTGTCTTCAATTATATATGGATAACTAATAATATCTCCTTTTAAATTATTAAATTCTAAAATATATTCATATGCATTATATATTAATGATAACATATAAGGTAATAAAAACGGCAACATTATATAAAATACTATTAATGTTACTAATTTATAATTGTTATATTTTTTATCTTGAAAAAAGGGTGTAAAAATAAAATAACAAATAATTAATACATAATAAAGTAATAATATATAAAAATATATTGTTTTATAAAAATCAAAATTAGAATTTTCATAAGAGTCTTTTCTGCCATCTATATATAAATTTTGCTTGTATGTATCAATTTTGTTAGTAAATTTTTTTAATTCTTTTAATTTACTATCTATAATTGAACCTATAGATACTTGATAATTATGTAAAGATTTATAACTGTTTAAATTTGAACTAGTATAATTATTTAATTTTTTTATATCATCTTCTTCTAAATCTACTGCTAATTTTGATGTTATATTTGCATTTTGTTGACATTGAGTTTTAAATGTTGGTGTATTACTAAATGTTAAATGTCTAGAACTAATAGCTTGTCTAACAGAGTCAATGACTTCTATATTTTCTAATCCTTCTTTTAAATTTGTATAGGGTTCAGATTTTTTTTTCATATTAGCTTTATGAAAACGTTTCCATTTATATTTATCACTTTCTGATACATATTCTTGTTTTTCTTTTTCGGTCATAGTATATTCAGTTAATTTATTCATTCTATCTTTAAATTCGGGTGGTAATATTCCCTCACTAATTGTATCTCCTATAGCTGTAACTAAATTATTTTCTAGTTCATTAAAAGCAGTATAAACTTGGTCTGATACTTTTGAATCACTCATTAGTAATAAACTTATATTATTATTATAAAATATAATAATAATAATAATACTTTTTATAATTTTTATTGTTTATTAAAATACATATTATTTTCTGTGCTATTATTTAATGAATCAATAATCATATCACTTTTTATACGTCTAGTATCTAAATATGATGTCAAAAATGGTTCTTTTATATATGTATATCCTTTTGGATCTTCGTGCATATTATTTTGAACAACATTTGATTTTTTATTATTATTCATATTATTCATAGTTTCAAAAAAATTTGTAAAACTATCTGCTTTATCACTTGTAGATGGTATAGTTGGATCTATAGGGTAACATTTATGTTTAGTGGCATCATAAATCATATTATCAGTACAACATTCTTCACCTATACATGTAATTCCTAATCCTTGTAGTCCAGTTTTTTGTTTTATTCTTCCTTTTTTAATTAATTCGGCAGCTTGTCTATCATATGGTATAGTATCTTTATCAAAGTTAATGTTATCTTTCATATATAATAAATATAGTCTATGTAATATGTATAATAAGCCTAAAAATGATATTATTATAACAACTGTTAAACTAATATTTTTATCTAATAAGTCATATTTTGTTAAAATTAAAAATGGTATCATTATAGCAATTAAAAGTATAATAGTTTTTAAAATATGTGAATATTCAAGATATGTTTTTGAATAATAATCATTAATTTTTATTTTTCGTTTTTTATCTAGATTTTCTTGGTTCATAATTTCATATAATTGTTCTGCGTTAGAACCTTCGGTATCATTTATCATATAGTCCATTAAAACATTACTTGCTACTTGCTTTTTTTGTGCTAATAATTCTAACATATAATTTCTATTCTCTTCGTATTCTAAATTGTCTGTATGTGCTAATTCATCATTTACAGAATATCTAGTATCGCTAAATATTCTCATTAAATAGTCATAAAATGGACTATTTAAGTTTTCATCTGCATTGGTAGCACCTTCTTTAAACCCTTCTTTCATACTCTTATTATTGCTAAATATATTATTTAAAAAATGATTAACTTTATCGCCCATATTAGTAAAACCACTCTTGTTTTTTGAAGTTTTTCCAAAATTATTTGCTTTATTGATATTTTTTATTTGTTCATCAATAACATCGACTAATTCATTTATATCTTGTATAATTGTTAAATTATCTGAATATTCTATATTAGAATCATTTGTACTATTTAATGAATTAATAATTAATAAATCAATTTTACCTTTTAAATTTTCTAAATTATCAAGTGCTTTTGTATCAGTTATATTTTTTTCATCTGTACCAACTGTAATTTCATCATCGCCATATAAACTTTGAATTGTTGTAATTTGCCTATCTATACCACCAGAAGTTACACTATCCAATTTATAACGCATTATTTTTTTAGAATAAACACCGGGTAAATTATAAGGAAATAAATCATTCCAACGACCATTACTATTTATTTGTAAATAGTCTTCACCTCCACAACAATCATTGGGTTCTCCTCCGCCCCAAGCACTTTTATATCTCCATGGACTTCTATCAGACCATGCCCAAGTATCATCGCCTTTACTTCTTCCTCTTACGGTTCTTCCTGCTAGGTTATTGTTTTTTCTACGACCTCCCGCCCAAGCACTACCATATCCATATTTTCGTAATAAACTACTAACTTTATCATTTTCACCACTATCAGCAATAGAAGCTAAAGTATATCCCGAACGCTTCGCTTCTGCATCATGCCATTTCCAGCTTTTATAATTAGGATTAATCCGAAATATTTTTTCTTCGGACGTTTTAGCTTGATCAATTTTATAATTCTCACCTTTTACAATTAATTTTCTACCAAATGAAGTATAAAATATTATAGCCTCACCAATAACGATTCCGGTGTGTGATTTTACTCTATCAATTTTAATAACAAATTCAGTTGGTTGTAATAAATAATTCACTGACTTGCTAGTAGGATTGCCGATGCCACCATATTTTTTTTTTCCGCCGTCACTAAATTTTAATGTAATAGTATCAACAGTATCTTTGCCAAAAGTTCCTATAATTGTTTCTATCTTAACATTTGGAACTAAAAAGGGTTGTGTATTTAAAATACTATCAATATCATCTGTATAATTATTAAATTCACTTAAATCGTTTGGTAGGTTATTTATTTTTTTTAATAATATTTTATTTTTTCCTTCTAAAGATGTTCGTTTCTTAATATATTTTTGTCTTGCTTGTTTTAAATCCTCTATTCTTTGTTCGGAAAAATAATATTCATCTACTACATCTTCATATTCATTTATAACCGTTGTAAAGTCATATAAATTATTTCTTCTAGCATCTATACCTTCTTGTGTATATAATACAGTGGGTTTTTGGGGTGTATCTTCTGACATAATTATATTTATACTATATTATATAAATATAATTATTTATTGTTTTATTTACTTACTCCTCTTATTAATAATAATAAAGCTATTATACTTATTCCAGCACTTATTGACCAAATAGATAATTGTATATGATGACTTTTATTTCGTAATTTACTATCATCTACTCTTGCATTAACAGTTCTAATTGAATTTTTTAATTGGCTTGTATTATTATAATCAATTTCTTTAACTGCACCTAAAGGATTTACATATAATTGTTTATTTGTCATATTTATTAATATATAATAATAATTTATTAATAAATTAATACTAAATTTTAAAATAATTATGAATAAAAAATACTAATAATAATACTCCAATAAAATAAGAAATAATTATATTATCGGGTATTAAATCAGGCGAAACTTTATAAACAATAAATACTATTACACTTATAATCATTAAAATTGATAAAATAATATAAACTAAGTATTTTCTATTATATTCTAAATTATCATTATTCATTCTGCCTTCTAAATCATTTGATTCATCATATACTTTATTAAATTCTTTTAACATTCCAACATATGATAATTCATTTCCATTTAAATTTATTTTATCATTTTCTTTCATAGAATATCTACTATCTACAAAATTACTATATAAAGAATTTCTACTTAAATCTAAAAAAGTTGCTAAATTATCTAATTTACCATTTACATCTTTATACAAATGTTTTAAATTATCACGTTTTTCTGATGTTCCTTTTATTCTATCTAATTCATCATTAATTTTAATATAATCTCCTTTAATATTATTTGCGTTATCTAAAATATAGTCTATATGAACAAATTTTTCTTTATTTTTATTGTAAAAATCTCTATCTACTTTACCTTCTCCTAAATAATTATGACCGCTATTACCAGGCAGTGGTTTATTATTACAATTTACATCTATTTTATCAAAGCTGGTTTGTAAATTATACATTTTACATACATCATTTTGAGTTAAATATAAATCACAATTTAATACATCACATTCGTATTTACAACTTGAAATATCGGTTTTTAAAGATTTTGAAGCAATTGGTTCAACGGCAGGAGATAAATTATAAAAGTTTGCATTTGAAGAATTACATATATTTATATAATCTCCATCCTTAATATTTCTTATATTTTCTTTAGTATTAAATAAGTCATCTCCTAAATTAAAATATAATACACTAATTGGAATTATTATTAATATTGATAAAATTAAAAATTTTATATGTATACTATTTTTCATATTATATATTTATAATATGAAAATATATTATTATCTTATTTTTTATAGCCCATATAAAATTGCTCTCCATCTAAATTTTTCTGTTCGGCAATATCTAACTCTTCTAATTCTTTAAACTTTTCTTCTTCTTGTTCTTCTTTATTTTCTAGATTTTCTTTAGTATTAAATAAGTCATCTCCTAAATTAAAATATAATATACTAATTGGAATTATTATTAATATTGATAAAGTACAAAATTTTATATTTATACTATTTTTCATATTATAATTATATAATATGAAAATATATTATTATCTTATTTTTTATAGCTCATATAAATTTGATAAAATAAATAAATAAGTGTAATAATTAAAATATTTACTAAATTATTTGCATTTCTATTTATAACACTTCCTAATAAAAGTATTACTAATAAAAATATATAAACGAGAGAAACTAATATATCTAAATTTTTTATCATAACATTATTATCATTTGTTTTTTTATCTTTTACTAAATCTTTTTCTTTATTTACCATGGATACTTTATTTAATTTAGAACAATTATTATTAATACATTCAACATAATCTAGATTATCATTTATAGATTGAAAACCATTACTCATTAATTCATAATTTGTATTATTAGTTAAATTTTGATAATTTTCTTTCATTATCATAGATTGACCTCTATCTAAATTTATTTTATCGCTAATAAAATTAGTTTTTTTATTTTTCACTACTTGGTTTTCTTTTTTATTACTATTTTTTGCTTCTAATCTATTTAATACTAAATCCATACTTATTATTTATATATATTTTTATTTATTATTTTGATTTTCTAAATAAATTATATTTGTTTTTTCGCATATAGATAAATTACAAAAGTTATTGCAAAAAATAGTATAATATTTTCTGATATTTTTAAATTTTTTAGAAATTTGGTATCACTTAATTTTCCATTATTTGCACCATCAAAACCTATTAAATTATTTAATTCTTTTTTCTTTTCATCTATCAAATTTTGTAATTTTTCTAAATATAAAGTATCATATTTTGTTAATACTGATAAATTTGATATATCATATGATAAACTATCTAATGATAGAAATATTCTATTATAATGTGCTTTCAACTTTTCTATTGATTCGTCTAATTTATCCTCCAGTGGCTTTGTCGGAGAACATATATAATGTCCAAAATTTGTTTTAAAATTATTTAAAATTCCTTCTGTTGATTGACTCCAACTATCATATTCGTTTTTATAATCTTTATATGGTGTTATTCTTGCCAAATCACTTTTAAATGTTTCATTATCAATTAGTTCAGTTTTATAAATTATAAAATTTCCTGATTTTGAAAAATTTTCTCTGTTTCCATCTTCAGTAAAATAAACACAATTTGGTATATTATTGAAATTTGTTTTTTTTGTTTCATCATTTAATGATAATTCATTTATAATATTTCTATTACTTCTAAATGTATTTTCACCGCCAAATAAATCATTTATTAAATCATTAAAAGGTTTTAATAAATTTTCAATATTACCAAAATCACATAATTTATTTACTTTTGGTATTAAACAATTATAGTTAAAATTTTGACCTGAAAAATTTCTTGATAAATCACTTATTAAAAAAACGCCTTTATTTTCTTCTAATGCTTTTAATTTACATTGTTCTACTAGACTTTCACTTGTTGTATTTTTTTTTACTTCAAAATTGTAACTATTAAAATTATCTGTTATATATTTATTTAAATCGTCTTTATTCATTAATGATGATTTTGGTTGATAACATTTATTATCTGTATTAAAAAAAGAAAAATTATTTATTTCCATTATTATATAATACTAATATTTATTAAATATTAGTATTATTACATTTTTATTTATATTTTACACATTCTATAAAAATCACTTTCTATAGCAGTTCTACTTTTTCTTTTAATATGTATTATATCGCCTGGTCTAAATCCAGACAGCAATGAAATTGGATCAAAATATGATATATCTGCTATTTGTTTATCACTTAATATATTATATTTCTTTTTATATTCTTCTTTTTCAATTTCACTTAATTTTATATGCCGGGGTACTGAATCATGTTTTAAACCGTTAAATTGTAATCTTTTTATATTTAATAATGATATATATATATAATCGCTCATCCATATATCTTTTATATTTTGTTTTAAAGTATCATTAGGTTCATCTTTTGTTATAATAATAAAATCATCTTTTTTTGATAAAATACTTTCAAGATGAAATAAATCTTCCACCATATCATAAATATTTTGTGGTTTTAAAACTTTGCTTACATAATATCTTACATATATTTTCTTTTGTATCTTACTATTTTCTAAAAGCATGTCTAGTTGATTTGTTTCTAACATAATACTTATCTCATTTATAGTAAAATTGCTATATGAAGTAATATCAAATCCTCTTTCTTCTAAAATTTCTAATAAATTTTTTCTCGCATTATAAATTGAAATTATATGACTATTTGTATTTGTTGACATTTATTTAATATTATATATATTAAATAAATTATTCTTTATTCAATTTTATAATAATTTAAATTTATTTTTTTTTTGTTTTTTTTCCTCCTTTTTTTCCTCCTTTTTTTCTTCTAAAAGACTGACTTCTTGTTAATTCGTTTTTTGATTCACGTTTAGGAGAGTTAGAAGAAGATCTAGAGGGAGATCTAGAAGAAGATCTAGAGGGAGATCTAGAAGAAGATCTAGAGGGAGATCTAGAAGAAGATCTAGAGGGAGATATAGGTCTAGCAAACTCAAGCTCGCTAACCTTGGATCCTGGGTTTTTTTTGATCCCGGAATAATTAAGAAGCTCATCTGCTGTAAATTCATCAAATGCAAAATTAATTTTATCCGAGGAATTTATTTTTTTACGAAAGAGTCCTTTACTTTTTGAATTTTTTCTACTATTATCTATTCTTGCTTTTTCTACTAATATTTTTGCTCCTACAGAGTCTTGATTACCAAGATGATCTAAAGTTGCCGCCTCGACTCGTTTAAGCATCTCTTTTTCTGCATCGTATCCTGATTTTGGTGTCATATATTGATTGTTTGCGTTCATGAGGCCCAAAACTTTAACTCCAAATTTTTCTATATAAACTAATTTTACTACGGCTTGTTTGTGGATTTCATCTGCCTGAAAAAGCACGATATAATAAGAAAGATAGTTGTTGTGCTCTGCGTTATAAACATTTTTAATTCCTAAAATTTTTCCCTGTAAATTATCTCCATCTATACCATTTGGAACACTAATATTTTTACCTATATATATTCTTAATTCTTCAGGAATTTCATCATCATCGTTTATATTTGGAAAATTTAGTATAGCATTTAACCCATACATTTTATAAGCGGATTCATTATGTGTTAAGTCTTCAGTATCCATTTCTTTATGAATTAAAGGATGCATTGTTCCGCTTTGTTTAGGTAAAGGAAGATATTTATCAGTGTTTTCTTTGGGTGTTTTTTTTTTAAACATTTATAATATATAAATATTAAATTTATATTTAATTATTAAATTTTATAGTTTTTTTTTCAGAACTAGATAAATTTGATTCTCCCAAAGAAGAAGATTTATTGTCATCGGTTTCTTTACTGGTTTTTTCAGTTTCAATGGAAAGAACATTATCTTCTTTTAACGCGGGCTCTTTTTCAACTTTTTTTACTTCTTTTTCAAAAACATTAGGATTATCATATTTGGTTAAACTTTTTGTTGTGTTTGTTTTTTCTGGTTTTTTTTTTGATGTTCCGGATAATGTTTGTACAAAATTATCTAATGCGTCTGTAACTTTTTCTCCTAAAGTTAATGCTGGTTTTACTTCTTCTTCTTCATCGCTATCTTCATCTAATGATGCTTTATATTTTTCATAATCATCTTTTGCTTTTTTAACTGCTTCTACGGTAACTGATGATAATCCTTCATAATCTTCGTCGTCTTCCTCCTCGTCGTCGTGTTCGTCTTCTTTTTTACTTTCTATGTCTTTTTTACTTTCTATGTCTTTTTTACTTTCTTCTTCTTCTTCTTCTTCTTCTTCTTCTTCTTCTTCTTCTTCTTCTTCTTCTTCTTCTTCTTCTTCTTCTTCTTCTTCTTCTTCTTTTTCTTCTTCTTCTTCTTTGGTTACAGGATTAACTATTTTATTAAATTCATTTTTTTGTTTATCATTTAAAACTTTATCTTTCATAATTTCTAATGTATTTTTATAATTCATAGAAGTAAGTTGGTCAATATTATCTTCAGTAATGATTCTCATTTGAATATTCATAACTTGTAATTCTTGCATTAATAATTTAAATGAATACGGGACTCTAATAATACTAAAATCTCTACCGTATTTTGTTATAACTTCAATATTTTGTTCATTTTCAATATTATTATTAAATTTTAATGGTCCGTCTGCGAACGGACTCATAAATATATTTTTGGTTTCATTATATATAGCGATAGTTCCACTATTATTACAAATAGCAACAAAATATTCGTCTCCTCTTTTTAACATAGATTCATTTAAAAATTTAGTAACACCATGAGCAATTAGGCAATCCCGTTCCATCTCTCCTATACGTAAACCGCCATCATTTGCTCTACCCTGTACAGTTTGTCTAGTTAAAACAGTTCTAGGGCCTTGTGCGCGATAATTAATTTTATCTTTAACCATATGTTTAAGTCTCATATAATAACAAGGCCCGATAAAAAGTTCGGCTTGTAGTTGTTCACCTGTTTCACCACTATACATTACTTCATTTCCAGTTGAATTGTATCCAATATTTTTTAATAATGTTCCAAATATTTCATGTTTAGGTCCTTTATTAACAAATGCAGTACAATCTCCAAAACCACCATACATAGCACAAGTTTTTCCCATTAATGTTTCAACTAATTGACCAATAGTCATTCTACTAGGTAATGCATGGGGATTAATTATTAAATCGGGTCTAATTCCATCTTCTGTAAATGGCATACTATCTTCGGGAATTATTAAGCCAATAGTACCTTTTTGACCACATCTACTACAAAATTTATCTCCCATTGCAGGAATTCTTTCTTCTCTGATACGAATTTTAGCTATTCTAAAACCTTCTTCGCCTTCAGTAATAAATGATTTATCAACAAAACCAAGTTGTCCTTTTTTAGGAGTAACAGATGCATCAATATTATAATCAGGATTATTTAAATTGGTATTTACTTTACCAATTAATACTTTTTTATCATGTAATAAAGTATTTTCTCTAATTAATCCATGTTGATCTAATTCAGAATAATCATATCCAGGTTTTTTTCCAATAACTAATTCTTTTTCAATATTAGAAAATTTTGAATCAATAGTTCCAGATGCTACTTTAGAACTTTCTTCCCGGGCTTCATACATATTAAAATAAGTAGTGTTGAACATTCCGCGTTTAAGTGAACCTTCATTAAATAAAATAGAATCTTCAACATTATAACCACCATAACATCCGATAGCAACAATAGCATTAATTCCATACGGGTGTTCTTCATTATAAATATGTTTTAAATATCTACTTTTAACAAGAGGAATTTGTCCATTATTTAAAACCACACCCATTTTATCTATTCTATTTTGGTAGTTAGAATTATATAAACTGACCCCTTGTTTACTTTGTCCACATGAAAATAAATCTCTGGGAAGTTGATTATTTTCAGGAAATACAACTTGATTACCCATAACTCCTAATAATAATGAAGGGTGTATTTCAAGATGACTTGTAAATTTATTAATTTTTTCTTCATATGTAGCAATTAAAGCAGTTTCGGTTTCAGCAGTATCTATGTATTCAATAATTCCCGATTCTTCTAATAATTTGTCTAATATTTTTTCTTTACTTTCAATGGATTCTCCTTCTTTATATGGAATACTATATAAATCATTAATATTACTGTAAATAGAATTAGATTTAATAAATAACTCTTTATTATCTATGATAGTTTCACTTTTTTTAAAATTATTAAAACCAATTAATAAGTCATTATAAGAGAATTTTTCATCTAATATTCTATTAAATATTTTTTGTTTTCTAAAACTGGGTATTTGTTGATTAACATAAAAAACGGGTCTGCATAATCTACCAGAATCAGTATATATATAAATAATTTCATCAGCAATTGACCAACTAATACTTGTATAAATTGGAATTAATCCAATTCTTCTATATTTTTTTAAAATATCTAATACTTCAATTGGGTTAGTAATAACTCCAACCCATGCTCCATTAACAAATATTTTAATACATTTAGATATATATTCCGTAGTGCATTCAGTAATTAATTCCATAAATATAAGTTGTCTTAATAATTCTATAATTGGTTTACAAGAATAACCATTTGTAATATGTGCGCCTATACTCATATGTTTATGTAATCCAACATTACCACCATCGGGGGTATCAACAGGATCAATAATACCCCATTGAGACGAATGTAATAATCTTGGTCCGATTATTTTTGCACTAGAATCTAATGGTAAATTAAATTTTCTTAAATGTGATATAAATGAATTAAACGATAACCGATTTAAGTCTTGAATAACTTCAGGTCTTTTAGTATGTTCTTCTGCGCCCCAACTTCCTTTAAATCCTTTTTTAAAACCACTTTCAAGTATTCTATCTTTAAAAAATTCTTGATAATTATTTTCAATTAATGATGTAAAATCATCTTGATAAATACCTTGTTTATAATAATATTCTTTATCTATTTTAGTATAAATATGTTTTTGTTGTAAGGTATAATATTCTTTAAATAAATCATAAATAAGAGAACCTGTTAATTCTACTCTTTTAAATTTAAAACTATCTCTATCAGTTGCTTTTTTATCTCCTTTATATACTTTTAATAATTCATTAACCATAAATCCTAAAAAATAGGCTTTATTAATAAAATTATCCTCGCCAATATGAGGTAAAAAATAGTCCATTAAAATTTCTGAAATATGTGACATAGTTTTTCCTTTTGTTAAAGTAGCCATATATTTCATAGCTACTTCTTGATTTAAAATATTACCAGCATCATGTATTGATGGTCTAAATAATTCAACATAATTTTCATATTTTTCACTATCTAATAAACAATAGTTTATTATTTCTTTATCAGACAGAATACCCAGTGCTCTCATTACAATAAATAATGGGACTGGTTTGCGTACATTTGGTATATTAACAACTATATTACCATTTTTATATTTTGGCGAAGGTCTAACAATTCTTATTGATAAAGTTCTAATTGGTTTTGAAGCATCTTCACTGACGCTTCTTATTTCGGCTGAATGTGAATATATATCACTATAGTCTTCTCTTATGTAAAACATATTATCTGCAAATTTTTCTTGATTAATAATAACTTTTTCTTTTCCATCAATAATAAAATATCCTCCTTTATCATTTTTACATTCGCCCATATTAAATTTTACCCCTTTATCTAATTTATTTAAAATACATAAATCAGAATTTAACATAATGGGGAATTTACCGAAATATATTTTTTCTAAATTCGATTCTATAGTTTGGAATTCGCCATCTTTTTTTATTTTATAAATTATTGTAATATCCATATGTAAAGTGGTTGAATATGTCATATTTCTTAATCGTGCTTCATTAGGAAACATATAATGTTTTCTATTTTCGTCAAAAATTATTGGTTTTCCAAAATATAATTTATTTCCTTCTTTTCCGCCAAAATAAATATCTGCCTGTAAATTATATTCTTTTGAATCTATATCTTGTTCTTTAAATATTTGAACTGGATTTTTTTCCTTTATAATGTTGAAAATTTTATTGTTAAAAAAATCGTTATAAGAATCTAAATGATGTCTTACTAGTAGATTAGGATTATCTTCAAATAATTTATCTATTATAGACCAGGTTATATTATCGTTTTCACTCATATTTTATTATATTATATTTATAGTATATTATTCTTATATTTCTTATTAACAATTAATTTATAAGAAATATAATTTTATTTATTATAGTGCTTTTCCAGAATAAGTAATTATTACTAATGCTAAAATAAGAAATAATAATATTAAAGGTAATAATACTAAAAACCACGAAACTTCTTTATAACCGGCTTTACATAATGAATTTAAAATAAATGTCCAAAATAATATATATATAGCTTTAAATACAAACATCATAAATGTATTTGGAACATAACATTCATATTCGCCTAAACAATATTTGCTAGTATTTCCAAAATTTTGAACTGCTATAACTACAAAAACTACTACTGAAATTGCTAAATAAAAGAAAGCGGGGCTACAAAGAGTTTTTAAATCTTTAAGATATTTATCAACATACTTTACCATTTATATAATTTTAATATAAAAAAAATTTTAGTTACTATTATTAAAATTACTACTTTTACCGGCCGGGTCTATAATAATTACTTCATTTGTTTTAGGATCATTACCCATAAACGAATTAAAAAACATTTTTGACGCGCCATCAGAATTTCTTCCTAAATCTGTTATTGGTTGAAACAGTGGCCCACCTCCTTTCATATTTTTTTTACTACATCCATATTGAATTCTTTTATAACTTTTTCTTTTTCCTAAATTTTTTATTTTTAATTTCATTCTTTTTCTTATTGTTCTTCTTGTTTTTCTTTTATTTTTTTTACTATTTGGTTTTCTTCTATAAACTCTTTTTTTTGTTAGTGTCATTTATAATATTATAAAATATTTTATTCTATGTCTACATGGGTTAACATATGCCGTCTACAACAATATTTATTTAGTTTTAATAAATCTAATACTTCACCTTCTTGCGTTTTATCAATAAAATCTTTTGTTAAATATATTACTTTTTCAACATCCATATTTTTATTTATTTTACGTTTTTTTATTTCTCTTTGATAAAATCTGTATTTATCCCCTAAAACTTTCCCACAAGTAAAGCATTTTATTGGAATCAGCATAATTATATTATTATAAATCTATATTTTTAATATCAATTTTATTAAAAATATAAATTTCTATTTATTTCATTAAATTTGATGCAAATGCACCAAGTGTTTCTAAATCTTTTTGTTCATCTTCTTCTTCATCTGTTTCTTCTTGGTCGGCATATTCATCATCATCATCATATTCACTATTATCATCATCATCATCATATTTTTTGTTTTTCATACCTTCAAGTCCGCACATACCCTCCATTGAACCGCACATACCTTCTTTATGTTTTTTACTTCCGCACATTCCTTCTTTTTTATGTTTTCCACTACACATTCCCTCTTTAATTATTGCTTTACTACCATTAATTTTTTTTCCATTTTTCATACCTTCAACTGTTAATACACGATTTAATACTTTAAATCCATTATTATCATTCATATCAACTTGGAAAAAATTTAACATTACTATACTAATTAATACACAAACTAATATAAATATTATTGTAGGAAATAATGCCCTAAATTTAGAAAATACCATTATAAATTAAATAAATATTAAATTTTTATTTAATTTATAATGGTATTTTCTAAATTTATGAAAAAATTGATAAAATTATATTAATATAAATTAATATAAATTAATATGCAACACCAAGATTGGAATTCTATTACTTTTAAAAATGTTTCTTATAAAAAATCCAAAGAAGATGCTAAAAAAATTCATAGTAATAAAACATCTAATCCAGACGAGGTAAAATTAGAACAACAAAAAAATTTAGGACAACTAATAGCACAATCAAGAAATGCAAAAAATTTAAACCAAAAAGAATTAGCGTCTAAAGTTGGAATATCACCCCAAACATTAGGTAGGTGGGAATCAAATAAGGAAGTTTTAACAAATGCTCAAATTGCATCAATTGTGAAAATAACTGGAATAAAGCTTCCAAGAAATAAAAAAGTAGCAACAAAGCAAGAAAATCAAGATTAAATCTTATAATGTATTTTATAATTTTTATTTTTTATATTAAATTTTTCAACTTCATCATATATTGTTTTACATAATTCAGTATTTTTACATCCATGAAATAAATATAAAAAAATTTCATCTAAATTTTCTCCATTTTTTTTTATACCAATATGTTTTTTTATATCTTCTTTATTTACATAATTTTTATATAATCTATAATTTGGTGTCATATATGGATTGTTATCTAATAAATTGTTCTTATTTTGTAAATAATTTATTACTACTTCATCACCTAAACCTTTGTGTCTAATAATTAAACTATAACCCTGTTTAAAAATATCAAGACAATTACTATTATACCAAATAATATTTGAATGGCCCCAAAATTTTTTAAATTGTACTTTTTTATTTTTACCAAGTACATCATATAATGAATTTACTGCACCATTATAATCAGGATGAAGACTTAAATATGGAATATTTGTAACTTTATTGGAATAATTAAATAATTCATCTATTGAATAATTTACAATTGTATCTGCATCTAAAAATATAAAATCTGTATTTTCTTTATTTATAAACTTAATAGAATCTATCATTATTGTAAATTTTGTAGCCCAAATATGATCATTAGTTAATACATTGCGTATTATTAAATTTTTAAATTCTTTAAATTTATCTGGTAATAATATATTCTTATTGTTAATATTTACAATATAAATAATAACAGGAATTTTTGAATATATGTTTAATCCTTTTATTAAATAATATAAGATATTAAAATACCGAGGATTAGCATAAGTAACAAAAAATTTATCAGAATTTAATAATGGATTGTTTTCTTCATTTTTTTTTATAACAGGAGGTTGATAAGGTCTATTTAATGTAAACATATAATAATTATTTATATTTAAATAATTATTATTTAACTTAATTTATCTTTCATAATTATTAAACTAAACTATTTATTAAAATATTATTCTTTTACATAATTTTCTTTGCATATAGTTTTTATTATTTTATCCTCTATTTATGATACCGGTTTTACTATTTTTGACATAATGCTATAAAATTTTTATTAGATGTTTTATTTATTGCTTTTTTAATTTTTTTTCTTTATCTTTATCTTTATTCCATTTATCATAATCTTTTATATATTATGTTTCTCTTTTTATATCTATGCAGTATATTTGTCTCTCAAATTTTCCTAATTTATTCATATTATCCATTAAAATTTTTGTAATACATTTTGTATAATCTAATTGTTCTAGTGATACTTGTATAGATTTTATAAAATCAGGCATATTAATTGCATATTTGCATTGTTTGTGCGCGACAAAAATAGCATGTTTCTCTTTAAGTTATTTTTAATAATATATAAATAAATTCTCTCTACTGATTTTTTATTATTGTTTAGACGTCGGTTAATTCATATCCTTTGGTTGTTCTTATTTTTTTCAGCTGTTTATTTTCCTTGTGAATTTTATTGTGACAGTCAAAGCATATAGAAATTAAATTAGCTTTTTTATTTTTATGAAATTCTTTATTTATAATTCCTTTTTTATCCGCATTTACTTGAAACTGGAGGTGGTGTGTATCACAACTAGGATTCTCTCTGCATATTTCACAAATTTTAGATTTAATTTTTTTTGAATTATAATTTGTTTCTTTACTATCCATCACCGAATCATTATTTTCATTATATTTATTTCTAATATTATAACATCTCTCTATAAATTCCTCGTCTAAATCTAAACTTTGTGCAACTTGAATTCCATACATCATCTCTCCCGAACCATCTTTTAATTTTCTATCATATATTAATTTGTTTGATTTTTTATCAAATATTACACTCATATGATTAATTTTTAATTTATTTAAATTTTTAATTTCATCATATTTTAATAATTCATGATAATGTGTAGCAAATATAGAAGTTACTTCATTATTATGTAATCTCTCTAAACTAGCAGTAAAAATACTTAATCCCGAAACTGATTCTGTTCCGCTACAAAGTTCGTCTCCTAATACAATACTATTTTTATCTGAATATTTTAAAATATTTCTTAATTCGCTCATTTCAAGGGCAAATGTAGAGAGACCTTTAAAAATATTATCAGTATTAAGAATACGTGTAAATAAACTATAATATGGATAATATTTAAAACTAGTACATGGTACATAATTTCCACTTTGAGCTAATATTATATTAATTCCAATTGATTTAATCAGCGAACTCTTACCAACTGCATTAGTTCCATATACGAGAGAACAATTATAAGTAGAACCTAATTCTATTGTATTACTAATATATAATTCATTTTGATTTATTTGTTCTATTAATGGATGTCTTATTTGTTCAGCATTAAAATAAGATTTTGCATCATATTGGTTTTCAATAATTGGTTTTGTATAATTAAATTTATTAGCATTATAAGCTCTATTATGGGCAGTATCTATCAATCCAATAAATTGAGAGATATAAGATAATTTAGATTTGTTATTGAAAATTATAAATTCTCTCAAAATATTATTATATACTTGATTAATTTTACTGATTAAATGTTCTTTATCATTTTGAATGCTTGAAGCCAATTTTTTTATGTCAGGAGATGTAATAACCATATTGGTTTTATTACTTCCATGTTCTAAATATTCTAATTTAGATAAATCTAATACATAAATTTCTTCTTTTCTTGAAAATTTAGAGAGATATGTTATATTTACTTTACTTTCTTCCTTTTTTAAAGAATCTTGTAATATTATCGCTCTTCTTTTAGTAGCTAATAAGAAAGAATCAGATTTACTTGTTTCATGAATTTTAACAAATTCTGAATCTTTATTTTTTTCATATTTTTTAAGTATATTTGAGAGATAACCGCGAATTGCTTCAAATACTTCTTTAGAATCTATATTTTCTCTCAATAATTTATTTAAATCATTATCATGATTTTTATTTATAAAATCTAAATCTTCAATATTATAATTTCCGAGTTTATCCATTACAATATTATTAATTTTCTCCACGTTAAATTTATCTTCTACAAAATTACAGACTTCATCACAAATAATATCTATTTTAGAATTTATAAACGATGAAATATATTCATATAATTTAAAATTATCGGGAGCACTGGAAATTTTTTGAAATAATATTTTGATTTTGGAGAGATTGTAATATAACATATAGAAATCTCTTGGTTCTAATTTATTCATTATTAATTTTCTCTCAATTCTTTCAATATCTCTAATATTATTTAATTCATCTCTAATTACATTATAAAATTCTGTTTCTAATAAATGTTCTGTAATATTATAATATTTATTTAAATCTTTTATATTACTAATAGGATGTAATAATTCATAATTAAATTTTCTTTTACCAATTGAAGTAATACAATTATTTAACATAGATGTTATAGAAGATAACTTGCCGCTATAATTATTATCACCAATAATATTTAATTGTTTGAGAGAATGATTAGCTAATATTAATTTTTCACTATGATTTTCAAAATCAGGAAGAGAGATATCTTTAATTAAATTAGGATTATGTTTTTCAACAAAATCTAATAAAAAACAGAAAGATTGATTCGCAATTGGATATTCATAAAATTCAGATTTCTCTCGAAAACTACCAATACCATATAATTTATCGATCAAACATTCCTGATATTTTTGTTTTTCACAATTTAAAGCAACCTTATTTATTTCATTATTATTATCTTTTTCTAATACAATTTTATGTATTTTACGTGCCTTTAAATTTATAAAACTTATTACATTATCTATATAATCTCTCTCCTCATTATTTGTAATAATAATTCCTTCAGATGGTTCATAAACTGATATATATTTTTCTAAATTATCATATATAATTGGATTATTATTATAAGGAATACTATATTCAAAATTTATTAATTTTCCAGTTAAAATATCAATTATAGATAATCCAATCGTTAATAAAGGTTGTTTTATTACATTATTTGCTTTTGAAACATTTAGCCAAATGCAAATAGTGTTATTACTTAAATTATCAGAATCTTCATTAAAATGCATACCTGGCGAATATATACATGCTAAATTTCTCTCCGCATTTTTTGCTTGAATATTTTGAGTAATAACAGGAATTGTATAACCATTTTCCAATAATCGTTTTACATATTTTTCTAATTGTCCTAATCCAAAACCAGCCATTACAACTTTTTTTGTTCCAACACAAGTATTTTTACGCGCAATAGACATATCACAAATACGAGAGAATTCTTCAATGCTAGAACCAACATATGAACCATCTGATTCAATTATAGCATAACATTCAAAAAAAGAACCAACCTGTATTAAAACTATGGTTTTCTCTCCATGGGATAATTTATATTTTTTTGTATCCTCAAAATATTTTGTAATTAAAGACATTTGTTATAAAATATATTTTTAGTTTTAAATATATTTTAAATATTAAATTAAATATTTAAACGATTTAGGTATTGAATTTGGTTTGGGAACAAAAGCAGCTCCGCCTCCTTTAACTCTTGTTTTTGCATTATTAATAACATTTTTATGGTCTACTGGTTTATATGAAACTTTATCATTCGCATTTTTTAATTGTGATGAACCAGCACCAACTGCAGTAAGACGTAATCTTTGTATTCTTAAATTAGAATCTTTATTTAGTATAGGAATAGAGCTATTTCCAGATTCACGTTTAACACGGTGACTTTTTTTACTATTAGTTGAACTATTATTATTCCCTAAATTTTCAACTTGATGTGATTGAAAAATATTGTTAAAAAATGCTCTTCTTCCTAAAATAAAACTATTCCCTCCATCAGCAACACTAAATTTTTGAGGCATGTTTCTAGATATACTAACCGTTAACGACATTTATATTAGATTATAATTTTATTTTAATGTTTAAGCTATAATTTTATTAAAATTTCATTTTCATTTTCATTCGTTCACGTCTGAGCGGTGGAGGAAGTGGTGCATCAGTTTTTATGGCTTCACGTGTTATAGGGCTTGGTAATAACACTTCCAATTTAATAGGTTCAACAACCGGCTCTACCACAGGTTCAACAACCGGCTCTACCACAGGTTCAACAACCGGCTCTACCACAGGTTCAACAACCGGCTCTACCACAGGTTCAACAACCGGCTCTACCACAGGTTCA
>Ga0209091_10000639_pt1 | contig 32793 bp, 44 predicted proteins | sample ArcticOcean_MG_C_6_FD_187438 | JGI IMG/M metagenome (GOLD analysis project Ga0209091, IMG submission 187438) | Marine microbial communities from western Arctic Ocean - ArcticOcean_MG_CB8_128 (SPAdes) (version 2) | ecosystem: Environmental > Aquatic > Marine > Oceanic | place: Arctic Ocean...
TACCACCTGTAACACCATTTGAAATTAAAGCACCATACCCCCCTGAGCCATCGCTTACCGCTGTAGGAGTTACACCATCACCAGAACTTCCCACACTCCACCCAGTCATATCACCAGTTGCGAAATCTCCATTTGTGATAAGCTCCGCACCCGTATCCGTAAAGTTTCCGTTTATGATAAGCTCCGGACCTATCTGAGAAAAGTTTCCGTTGGTGATTAAGTCCGAGCTGAAAGGGAGAATATCTAAACACCTCTGACCCCCATACATATTATCGTATATATCCTTCACCTCGCTGGAAGAAAGAGGGATATTCCATAGGGAAGGCTCCGTCATATTTCCGTAGAAAGTTCCTGCGCCCAAACCAACTTGCGTAACGCCGATAAATGAAAACCCAACCGTAGGAGCTTGGTCCGTTGCGTTATCCATAGTGTTGGTAAGCACCCCGTCTACGTACCACTTCCACTCGCTATCACGATCTATAGAAAGAGCTAAGTGGTGCCACTCGTTTTCTGAAAGAACCTCCTGAACTGTGATGTTTGTGATAGAACCAATAAAACCAGTCGCATTTGCTACTATGTAAACACCAGTTCCCAATGAACCGCCCGACTGCAAGAAAACTTCATATGAATTTGTAACACTTACTGTGACATTTTCTCCAGAAGCATTTGCATCAATAGAACCCATCTTAAATTGAAATGAGCCACTTGTTACAACTGCATCAAAAGTTATTTTATAACTATTATTTAAGACTGAACCAATGGTTTGATTTATCCAAGAATATGAAGCCGCGCTTCCATCATAGATTGCTTTATCTTCTCCAATACTCCACCCAGTTCCAAGTGTCCACCCCTCTCCGAGTTCTTGGACTGAGATAGAGTCTACATAAAATTGAGATATCTCTATTGCTGACCTAACAAAAAGGTAGTTGGGGCCTGTAGCAGTGGCGGTAATATAACCAGTTAAAGTTTGCCATGAACCAGTGGTAGTCGTTACAACAAAATTTCCAGGAACAAATCCATCAGTCGTATCTACACGAAACGAACCGCTAACCAAATAAACTTCAACAACTACTTTATACGATTTACCTTCAGTCCAGGTGAAAGGTTGTGTAACCCTATCCCCCGCACCTGTTCCCGTTATATTAATATCTGCAACATCATCCCTTCCTTCGTGAGTCCCTACAGAAATTGTACTGCTTCCATCAGCACTCCAATCAGTCGTTCCGTTTCCAAAGTTCCCATTATCCACCAGCATAGTGAGTGGCTTAACAGAGATGCTATCGAAATCTACTACGTCGCCTATAGCGGCGGAAGCTATATAGAATCTGAAAACGGTGTCCGTACTCCACACCCTAAACTCATAGTCTTGGTAGTCGTAAGTTAAAGTAGGGTTAGAGATAATGTTTGCAGAGGTTAGAACTACGTTATCCCCTATCCTCGAAAAAGTTGATCCTTGATCCGCCCCCGCTGAAGTGACTCCACGTACACGCATCTTAACGCTGTACATGGTATTTAAAGGTTGTCCCATAGACCCTCGATATAAAGCCGGACCTGAAGTCACAGTATACTCAATTCTCATAAACCTTCCGCTCCAACTTAGAGTGGCATTAGGTGTTCCCGTAATTTGCCACGGGGTTATACTCGCGGCGTCAGAGAAGGTAGGGTTAGCGATAAGCTCCGCCCCCACAGGGACCTCGGAAAAGCTTCCGTTAGTTATAAGCTCGGGATGAGCAGGAAAAATCATGGGGCCTAAGCTGGCGGTTAAAACCCCTGAAGGAGAGGTGTAGATATTAAAAGGGTCTGTAGTAGATGTTAAATTAAATCCATCAGTAGTTAACAGCCCAGCACCTAAATCAGTAGATCCCTTTATATCTATAGGTTTGTACCAAAAAGAAAGGGAAGAATTAACGGCCCCTAAAGTATATATGGTTCCCGCTTGCTGTCCGAAATTATTTACCCCGTCCCCCTGCCACGAATAGCGAGAAGGACAAACAAGGCCGCCTCCGCCACCCGCTCCAAGATTGTTTTGGAAAACATCTCCCGCTATGCCGTTTCCTATCCCTGTAGGCATACTACCAGAGAGCTATGATGTTCGACGCCGATGTTGCTTGAGCTACACGCGTAACTAAGATCGGGAGGAACGCGCTGCTGGGTACGTTAAAAAAGGTTATAACATCAGTCGTAACAGCGTCCCTTTGACTTGCCATCTGTACTACAAGATCTCCCGTTGTACCTACATACAGAGTGGCCGCTTTAGTGGCCGCGTTGTATATAACGTAAGATTGTCCAGCCCCAACAATATCTTTACTTAAGCTTAAAGTAGTAGGGCTGTCTACCGCTGTAATAAAAGCAGCGTCTGGGGAGGTGAGGCCATACAATATAGCGTTCTGTTGAATACCCATAGTAGTGAAATCTACGCCCGAAGTGTCTACCAGTTTAAAAGCTACAGCCGTACCTACGGTAGTCCCACTCGTTACTTTAGTTGCTGGGTCTGGGATAGGGACAGTGTCGCTTGGGATAACTGCTAACCCCTCACTGACTTGTAATCTTTGATATGCCATTTCGTTTTATTATTAGTAGGGGAACGCCCTATTTAAAGTGTCTTTTCTTTTATTGCACCCGCAATCGGATCCTGTAACCGCATCCACTACCTTCTTAATTCCAGTGGCGGTGGTGAACTTTTCTATAGTATCACCTAAACCTATCGAGGGTGCTGTGCGAGTCCTTTTCATTATCTTTTACAACCAAAGTTATTCGCGTAGTTAGCCATCTCGACTACAGACTTAGAGTACTTGTCAGTCTTCTTCATAACAGCAGAGGCCGCACTACATGCGTCCTTAAACCCATTGTTCTTCGCCCACGAGGTAAACTTACCCTCGTTGGATTTTTTTATTTCTGGGAACTTTCCTTTCTTAGTTCTTCCAGCCATTTTATTTGCGAATAGGATAGCCGTTTTCACCAAGTTGGGTTTTCGCAGTAGACATAGAACGTTGACCTTTATTTTGACCAACACCTGCTTTTCTTGCTGCTGTTCTTATTTTAGCACCTACAGTTTTTCTTGTTCTACTTACTTCTTTACCTGTTTTATAATTTGTTTTAGAAACAGTCTTCATACCACCGGATTTCTGAACTCCACGAGTTCTTTTAATGAGACCCTTTCTATTTCTAACAGCAGTGTTCTTATTCATAGACAACCTTTTACCTGAGCCTTCCTCATAAGTAGGTGTTTTAATTTGAACTCTTTTGGGGTTATTTTCACGCTGTTCTTTGCGACTTACAGCACCAACTACATTTTTACGTTCAGCTTTCTTAAGCTTTCTGTCGTTTCTACGATTAGATCTTTTTACTGGGTCTCCGAATGTTGCCGATAACGGCTTTGATAAATCTCTTTTCATAATTAGTAACTTGATGTCATTTTTTTCTCCATGCCGTAGCCTGGGTTGTTCTTTATAGAGCCGCCCATATTCTTAGCAAACTCGCCCGCCTGAGCTTTACCCACCGCGTTGTACGGGAAGGTTTTGGATTTTGTTTTACCGCTATCGGCGCACTTGTAGTTTACTGTAGGCATAGTAGTTTGTTTTTACAAAGATACTAATATTTTCCCTTCTTGGTTTTAGGGCTGGACTTAGTAGAACCACCCTTGCCTGCCCAAAGTTTTTTACACGACCAGTACCGAGCGGTAAGCTTAGACTTAGCAGTGCTACACTTATGTCGCGCCTTAAAAGATTTACGTGCCGCAGGAGAGTAGTTGTGGCCATAGCCCTTAGCTCCGAAATGGATAAGCTTCTCCTTACCACCCGAGCAAGCTTTGACCATCTTCTTCTTACCCGCCCGATCCGAACGAGTAACTTTATTGCAGGACATTTTACTTTTCTCAGCCATTACTATCTGTCGCTGAATTTCCCTGAGTATTTTCCTGAATGTCTTTGAGCCCAAGTCTCCCCCGCAGCCCTTCTCTTCTTACGCATCTTACTTTTATCCGCTCTCTTAAACGCGCTCTCCTTAGCTCCGGCAATAGTTCTCGTTAAAGTTTCTTTTCTTTTCTCTAAACGATCTGTAGATTTTTTTTCTTTTGATCGACCTTTATAACGATCTTTAGATGCAGAGAGAGAAAGTTTTTTACGACTCGCCTCAACTTTAGATTTAGCCTTAGCGGATTTTTTAGTTCCCTTAGCTTTATCATCGCGAGTCTTCTCAGCAGCTTTAACTGTTTGCTTGTTAACTTTATTAGCTAACCTTCCAGTTTTCTTACTGCCTTTATCTGCTTTCTTTTTCTTTTTGGCAATTTTTTCACGCTTACTCTTCTCAGCTTTAACAAGCTTTTCCTTACGCTCTTTAGCCTTCTTCTCGGCCTTGGCTTTCTTCTCTTTCGTTATACGGTCCGCCTTTTGTTTGGCGATAGAAGACCTACGGTCCTTTACGGAATCCGCAGAGGCGCGGATCTTTTTCCCTTGAGTTTTTATTGCTGATTCTTTCATAATATTTTAACTTCCACAGTTTTCACAATCTTCAGGAGAGTCAACGTTGCAAACAACCTCACCAGATATAATTTTATCCTCTCCAGCCTTAAGCCTAACAGGATCTAAGAAGGAGACATCCTGGCACATACACTCCCCGTTACCAGCACACTGGCATTGCATAGTTTTGTTGTGCATAGTTATTTACTCTTTGCGGCTTTTTTTATTTTTCTAACAGCCTTCCTTACAACCTTCTTACCATATCTCGTTGAATTTTCTTTTGCCTCAACTCTTGCTTTAGTTTTGACAATCTTCTTGTTGATCCGACCGTACTTCTTAATTGATCGTTTAGCAATTCTGTCCCCCTTCTTAGAGGGTGTGATTCCCGTTGCAGCAATCTTAGTTTTAGCCTTACCTATAACACGGGCTTTTCTCTTTTTTAATCTATCTACTCTTGATAACATAGTTTCTTTCTTTAGTTATAACTTTGTAGCAAAGATACAACTTAAATGAAAACAAATTATATGAAATATTGGAGGGTCATCCGGTACTGGGCCAAAGCAAAGTACAACGTAGGCACGCCAGATATAGAGATGCTCCTGTTCCTATACAGCGAAGGGATATTTAACAAGTCAAAGTTTAAAGAGTTCGAGCAGTGTATGTCTTGGGACGATGGGAGGTTCCATGGACTGCTAAGGGACGGATGGCTCCAAGTCTTTAGGAAGAACACAGGGAAACAGACCACCCTATATAGGCTCTCACACAAAGGGAGATGCCTCGTGGTGAATATATATAAGAAACTTAACGGAGAAGAGATAGGCATATCGCCACAGCTGAACCCGCTATTTAAAAAGGACGCGTCCTATATGGACAAGGTGTACAGGAATATGATTATAGAGATGAACGAGTTTACAAAACAACAACGACGTCGCGCTCAACTATAACAGTGTACGCCTTCTCACTGACGAACATACTGTGTCCCGCGTTTTTATCGTAGTAGATAAGGTCACCCGCTTGGATGACGCTGACGTCGGTGCCAGGCTTTACAACCCTACCCTTTTGGTAGCGGAAGCCAGAGGCGTCCTCTTGAGAAAGTAAGAGGCCCGACTCTGTCTTTAAAGTCTCCTCTATCTTTTCTATAACTATATATTTACCAATCGGCTTCATTTTAAGACATTTTTAAATTGAGAGTCTAAAAATTTTTTTAAATTTTTATACAAAGTATATGATTCTCTTACTGTAATAACTTCTTCTCTAAACAACGATCCCACTAATTTGTCGGCGACTTGGTCTAATTTTAAATCCAAATCTATCCATTCATTATCATTTAGGTCAGTTCCTTTTATTTTATTCATCGTACTTGTCTATCGTTAAAGCTATATTAATAAAAGGAAGATATAGAACGTGAGAGATTACGTCTTCCAGATCGTAACTCCTTATGCCAATAAGGATGCCCACATAGAATCCTATATTTATTTCCCAGCTCCTCATGCTCGGGCGTGGGTCACAATAGCATCAGTGCTAAGGATGGTGGTGGCTACACTCACCGCATTGATAAGGGCGTTCTTGGTAACCTTCAAAGGATCTATGACGCCCATCTTGAACATGTCACCGTACTTCTCGTTCTTAACGTCAAACCCATGGGTGTCGTCTATCAGGTCAGGCTGGTCCATGATGCTCTCACCATCCAACCCCGCGTTCTCCATGATCTGAAGCAAAGGAGATTTTAAGGCCGCATCTAAGATGCGGTTAGCAATATCCTCCTCAGGATGATCACAGTCCTGCTCAAGGTCTGGAGCAAGCCTCCATAGGGCTAACCCTCCCCCAGGGATAATGCCCTCCTGAAGGGCGCTGCGTACAGCGCAGACACTGTCGTCGACACGGTCAAACTTCTCCTTCTGCTCGATGTCACTGTCCCCACCAACATATATACACCCTATACCGCCAGCTAAACTCGCGATGCGTGTGTTGATGAAGTCACGCTCACCCTTGTTCTTAGTTCTAACCTGCTGCTCACGTAGCTCTTCGACACGCGTTTGGCACTCCTCACTAACCTCGCCACCCGTAAGGATGACGGTGGAGTCCTTGCCCGCTACAACCTTAGCCGCATGGCCTAAGTCTTTAGGTAGGATGAGGCTCAAGTCGTCGCCCGTCTTCTCACTGAAGTACGTAGCGCCAACAGCCAAAGCGATGTCCTGCATGAGCTCGTGCTGCTTGTATCCAAAATTAGGAGGGGGGACGTTGCAGAACTTCAATCCGTTCTTCACAACATTCGCCGCCAAAGTGTTCACCATATTTCCGCTGCACGTTCCGATGATTAAAAGCTTGTCCCCGTTTTGGATGACGTCCTTAAGCACCGTCTCGATCTGCATGATGTTATTTATCTCAGCATCACATACCAAAATCTTTACGTCCTCCAGGATGCACTCGTCCTTCTTATGGTTATTAATGAACAAAGGGGAGCTGTACCCGCGATCAACCTTGATGCCAGAAGTAATATCCGCATAGGTCTCCGCTGTCTGAGAACGCTCAACCGTAACAATGCCATCCAACCCAACCTCGTTATACGTGTCCGTGATAAGCTTGCCCAAAGACTTGTCGTTGTTGGCAGAGATGGTGGCCACGTCAAGAAGGCGCTTGCCAGTAACCTTGCGTGCACCCTTGCTGAGCTTCTTGATGACCCCATCAACCTTCTCTCGGATGAGGCGTATAACCTCGTTAGAGTTGACCGAGCCAGTCATATGATCTATCCCAGCACAGACCAAAGCCTCAGTGAGAACAATAGCCGTGGTGGTTCCATCACCAGCAATGGAAGCCGTTTTGTTTGCAGCCTCCTTTACCATACGTACAGCTATGTTCTCCACCGGGTCGTATAGATCGATACTCTTCGCCACAGTGACCCCGTCCTTAGTAACAGTTAAACCACCCAAGTGGTTTACGGATTCAATGATGACAGTCTTGCCTCGTGGGCCCAACGTGCTCTTAACTGCTTTAGAGATGGCAGTGATGCCGCTGATAAGTTTCTGCCTACCCTCCTCTCCGAAGTTTAGGTCTTTAGCAATATAACCTTGCTCTTGCATTAGAAATAAAATTAAAGTTTGTGGAACAAATGTATGACAAAAATTCTATACTAAAATAAATAACAAGGAAAAAGTTAACAGGGTATAGGCGATAACTATTAGATTCAATTTGGAGTTCTCCTCCAAAGATTGGTAACGGTAAATAAGCTTCTTCATTTAAAATTAATTGGGGCGCAAAGATACTATATAAATTCTAAAAACAAATGTTAGTGTGTTAAACTTTCTCTCCGCTAAACTACTATATATATTTACTACTCTTCTTTCTTTTTATTTTATTTATTTATTGACTTTGACTTTAACATTTTAACATTTTTAAGAGTAATAAACTAAGAGTCAAGAACTTAAGAGAAAAAAGATTAACATGAGATTAACATGAGAATGGCCTTAACTAACATTTAAAGGTAAAAAAAGGGAACCCGTTAAGATTCCCTCTGATTTATATAGGGGTGTAGTAGATTAAAAGTTGAACCCTTTAAAACTCTTTCTGGTCTCAGCCAACTCGATCCCCTCTGCTATTTGGTTTACTTTGTTGGCACTCTTGACCGCACTTTTAATGCGAGCCGCTCGAGCTATTCCTGTCTCCGATGGGTAACCATCATTAATTAATCTACCGTGTTCTACACGAAGTCCGTCTAAGTCTTTATATCTATTCATGTGGCAAAGATACAAAAAAATTTTAGATGTCTGGGGGCTGAGGGTTATTATAGGTCACACACGAGGTATGCGTCTGAGGAAAGTGATTTGATTTCGAAGGGGGGGGGTCGATTCTGAAAAAACTCTTGGGAATGTTTCAGGTTTTAGCTTGGCTCGGCTCGGCTCGGCTCGGCTATCGGCTCGGGTAGGTAGGTCTGTTCGTTCATCGTTACTGGAGCGCACCGATATGCTCTCCTTATACGTCTCTCCTCTCCTCCTTCCCCCATACTGGAGAGTAATAACCTTGTTGAGAGACAGAGAGACAAGGGTTAAAACCCCCACCACCACCACCATCAACAAATAATTCACATATTTCTTCAATTAATTTCCTCAGCGTATACTGTAGTTATAGAGCATTTGTACACATTTTATGCTATGTGATGTTATTATACGAGTACTATGCTATATCTTTGCTAAAAAAATACTAATTTAATACTCACACTATGGACTACACTTACAAGACAATAGGACAATGGCACAAGCATCTCGTTACTATAAGTAGAGAGCTATTCGGTAAGGACGCATCTAAACTTACACAACAAGAATTAAGTGAGGCATCTCAAATAATCAAAGACTTTAATAACTACTAATACACAATACCATGACACTACAACTTCTCTCCATCACGACTGATGCCGAAAGCATAATGTTTGTACAGTTCTTATCTGTTATTGCTATAGCAGTCTGTTTCCTCATTATAATGGAAAGCACTAAACCCACCGAAGATTAACCAACAAGCGGAGGTAGTGCGTACCTCGAAACGATTCGCTCCGTTTCTCCGCTCTAATTATTCACCAATCTAATTTAAGATGACGTTACAAGACAAAATTTACCACACGAACGAGATGGCTAATGCTATCCAACGCAGAGAGGACTTCTACACTCTTGAGACCGATAAGGTCAGACATATTGAGTTACCTACACCACAAGTGGCGGGAACGATGACACAACAACGCACGTATGCGATGGGCAAAGCTATGGACATCCTTAACACCCTATCACTATGAGCAAGGCACAAAACATAATGCGTAAGATATACGACACATACGCTACGTATGGAATCTACGCAGTCGAAGGTCAAAGGACTGACACCTACCACGACCATATGCTCTACTCATACGAACGTGCTAAGAGTCTATATGAAGAGGCTGAGGGATGTGTTGATGACGAGTATTCGATGGACGAACTTTTGGACGCTTTAAACGATGAACTTAAATACATCAATCACTTCAAGAAGATTCACATCCTCCTTGCGACCATCCCCTCACACGTATAACCAACAAGCAGAGTCAGTGCGTGACTCGGGGAGATTCGCCTCTCCTCTCTGCTCTAATTAATATTCACTAATCTAATATACTATGACAAAATCAGAATACAAAGACCTTTCAATCCAGCGTTCGTTCGACTTAGAGAGAGCCGTTGAGAAGATTGAGAAGCAAGAAGCAGACATCGAACACCTAAGAGAGACCATTATTCATTACTCACAAAGAGTAAATATGTATGAAAAAAAGGTAGGTAAGCTACGCAAAAACTTAGGAGAAGAGATGGACACTATGTCTAAAATTAAAAACCTATTAAAATGATTACATACGACTACTCAATCAAAATAGGCAATCGCTACGTATACAAGACCAAGACGTTCGATAGCGACCTACACTTTTCAAGATGGTACGACAAGGTGAGCGCATCAGGAGTAAAAATAATCGACACAATTAAGAAAGCATGACTAAGGAAGCAATTAAATACGCGATGAAGCGATTAAGAGATATCGAAAACGATAACGACCACGTAATTTTTCACGAGAAGATAGACCAATTAGGTATATACGTGGAGTTCAGATGTGGTAAAAACGTCAGCATATCAGACGATGAGATATACTACCAAGCGGAAGAATATTTAGATGACGAAAAAAGAGAATTAAGATGAAAGACAATAAACTAATAGCAGAATTTATGGGGGTGCATGATGAGATATCATTAGACTCCATTGCGGGTAACGTACACTCTTGGAGTGATTCGCCATTCTTCTACACAACGGAAGATAGTAAAGAGAAAGTGATAGAGAATATTTCTGAGTACTCAAAGTACCACACCTCATGGGATTGGTTGATGCCCGTAATTGAGAACATTGACCACTTACAATATGCTCCTGTGAAAGGCATTGAAGATGCATTATCTACAAGACATATAGGAGACACACACAAGGCAGTAGTAAAATTTATTAAAGAATATAACAAATGAAATACGCACGTAAATGCTCGATAACGGGCGAAGGAATGAACGAAGGTTGGCTACAAGGCGATGGCGAACAATACTTCAAGTACGAGAAGGATGTAATTGCTTGGCTACGAGAGGTTGAGTTCGGCACATACGATAGTCAAAGTGCTGGCTTAATGCTTGAAGAAGCGGTCGAACACGATGTCCTTTATTGGACTATGTGGGAGGACGAGAGCGAACACCAATACGAAGAAATTAACGGAAAACTAATTGAAATACAATAATAATGATGAGGGCAACACTTAAAGCGGAAAATCTAAAGAATAATCCTACGTGGACTTTAGCAGACCTTTTGAGCCCTCATTTATTAAATAGAAAACTAATTGAAATACAATGACACAAGAAGAACTACATGAGTGGGCGAGGGCTAACCTCTTACCACACGAAAACGCTGAAACTCAATTAAGATTTGAGAAGGGCGAGGAAAGTTATGACGAGGATTACATACGAGAAATGATTAACACTAAAAACCAATAACATTATGCAATTTGAAAACCATAAAGTAATTAGGATAGCCCTGAGTCTATTCCCTGACAAGAAACCTGAGAATCTAACGAGTTCTGAGAAACAAGAGGTTATTAATATATACATGGACTTATACTAAGAAAAAATGAATATAACAAACAAAATTATAGCCTACGAGATGGGCAAGTTAAACGATGTCGATAGCTTAGAGTTATTCTCTGAGTTAATCCGATCGGGAATGGCTTGGACATTACAAGGTCATTATGGAAGGACTGCTACGTCTTATATAAACGAAGGATATATAGACGGAGATGGTGAAATAATCCACGACATAGTAGGTGATGACCAACCACCTATGTGTGCTAATTGTGGAGAGTATGAAGTAGAGGTTGAAGGTCAGCCTTGCTCTAAAGAATGTCGCGATGAGTACATCGCAGACTGGCTAACTGAAAAATAAAATGAAAGAACAAATCAGAGGGTTAATTGAGTACGCCCAAAACCCTAAGTACTCAGAAGAGGGAGAGAACTATTTATCTGACGGACAGATGTTAGATATTATCCTCGAACAATTAGAAAAACTACTAAAATGAAATACAACAAGAGATACACAATAGAAGAGAATGGAATCACATACGACTGCGAGGTAAACGTGGACACAAACGTAAAGTATGGAAGTTTCGAGGTCTACGATGTAGACGATTCAGAAGCATACTACGAGGCAGGTGGATTATGGTTTGAGGGCAAGGTGCTAAGAGACTACGATGGGGTGTATGAACTACCTGATTGCGTAAAGGATACGCTCACACAATGGAACTTTAATTTAGAAGATATATAACCATGAATCAAGAAATTTATAACATAGTTTTAATACACACCGCGAGAACGTGGGAAAGGATGCGTTTGACACAAACATATCAGGAAATGCCGTTCGACAACATAGCATCAACGGATGAGATTGAGGAGATAGCATCAACGATATACGACAACGATATCATTCAGGGGTTTTTAACCGATGAAATTAAGGATGACTATTGGATAAACAACACTGCAGAGGGTATGTCTGACATATACATAGAGGCAGAAGCAGAGCGAATTATAAACGATGAAATTTTAACATAATGAAATACTACAAAGGAACCGAACTTCAGTGGAGTACTGAGGACGTAATGAATAATGCTGAGAATTTAGGCGTAGAATTAAATAAAGAAGAGGCTATAAATCTTCTTAACGCCACCTTCAAGGACAATGAACGCCTTATGGAACTAATAGCTGAGATGATAACCGATAGCATACTAACCTTTAACGCATTAAGAAATAATGAAAAATAAAATATACATAGACAACTCACGCTTCATGGAATTGGTGAGCGACTTAGCTACTCAGATTACTGAGATGAATTATGGCGCAGAAACATACGGACAATCAAGCGAGGTAGGTCAGGAGCATGTGATGATGTTTCAAGAAGAAGCGCAAGACTACTTCAACGAGAAGTACGATGAGTACGAGGGGCTGTTCAATAACTTCGAGGTGTACAGCAGTAACGAGGGTACTCCTAAGAAACAATCTGACGTAATCAAGGAATTATGGAGCGAACTACAAACCCTCAAGCGCATACTCATCGATGAATACCCATTGCAATGGCGTGACATACAAACCAAATTACCTCCGTGTGTCCAACAAGAGTAAATAAATGAACATATTACCCTTATGTGTCCACATTTGGTACAAAAAGTGAACACGACTGATAGATTTGTACCGCGCTCGTTTATCATGAATCAAGGTAAGGAACACCCCTAAAATAGGGTTGTTAGTAACCTCAAACAAATGCCAAAAATCCGAGAACTTGGTAAATGTTTGTTAAAAATAACAATGTTCTAAAACAGAAAGTGAATGAACTCACCTAATAGCATAACTAAAAGTGAAAATAAAACAAAATAGTATGCATAAAACTTGCGTATCCTACACTAAGTTTGTACCTTGCATTACTTAAATTTAATAAAATGAAGAAAGAAATATTTAACAACTATGCTACGGCAGTAGCGAAAGAATTTAACATCAGCGTACCAGAGATGTTCGAGGGTTCAAGGGCGAGGGAGTGTGTAGACGCAAGGTTTCTACTCTACTACCTATGCATGGAGAGACCTATCCACACCTCCTATATACAGAAATACCTGAAGTTTTATGGGTTGGATGTATGTAACTCTACTATAGTACACGGATACAAGAAGGCTAAACAGTTGGTGGAGTCTGATTCAGACTACAGAAATTTAGCTAAACAAATCTCTCGTGTATAGCTTAGAGGATCTATACCTTCAAGCCATTAAAGACCGAAGGTCTACCTATAGGAGGGACAGTATAAGTGAGTCTATCATATCGTATGGTATGAAGTTAAACAAATACAAAGACCTTATCCAAATCCTCAACACCACCAAATCTGCGGGGTACTATACCGAAGCTACCCCCGATGAGTTAGAGTATCTCTTCACTCACGGATGGCGCAAGGGTGTGCTTATGATAGCCATCTCCAACTACACTCGGAAGATGGACATAATAGAGTTCAAAATACAGAGTGAGATGAACACTCGGAAGAACGATAAATACATACGCGGTTTAAAGAAATCGCGCGATAAAATAATGCTTAAATATAGTAAACGTAAATCAGAATTAAAATCTATAACAGAATGAATAAGAATACTTTTAAACAACTATCCTCTATCGATGTCAAGGGCAAGGTAGAGAAGAAAGGGAAGCACGATTACATATCGTGGGCAACGGCATGGCACTTAGTCAAGACTGAATTTCCTGATGCACAACGTAAGGTATACGAGTGTAATGAGACTGGGTTAAACTTCTTCACGGATGGCAGAACGGCATACGTAAAGGTTGGTATTACGGTAGAAGATGTGGAGCATATCGACTACCTCCCCGTGATGGACTTCAGAAATAAATCTCTACCCATAGATAAGGTTACCTCTATGGACATCAACACCACCATCCAAAGATCCACCGCTAAAGCTATTGCGATGCACGGATTAGGTTTAAGCCTATGGATCGGGGAGGATTTAAATAAAGTTGTCTCGGAGCCTACTCTTACCCCTGAAAAAGATGTTAAAGCGAAGCCGTTAAATTTAGTTTTAGATATTGGTGATGAGAATTGGGTGAAAGTCCTTAAGTTTGTCACCGCCAATAAAGAACTTGGGTTACCTAAAATCGTCAAGACTTTAGAGACTAAGTATAGCATCAAGGCTATGGTAAAAAAGGAATTAAGTAAGCACGTATGATGAAAGAGATTCTTGCAAAGCTACAGATAGACGAGCATTATTACGGAGAGTTCGGTCAGCAATGGCTATCCAACTCCAATATATATACTCTACTAAACGAGCCACACCTCTTTGGTAAATCTAAAGAGATGACTAAGGCTATGCTTATAGGTAGGTACTTCCATACCGCTATGCTTGAGCCTGAGAAGTTAGCCTCTTCTGAGTTCATTTCTATAGATTCTGGCAGTCGCAATACTAAGATATACAAGGAGGCTATTGACGAACACGGCGTACCTCTTATGATGCTTACTAAAGAGAAGGAGGCTACGGACTGCGCCATCTCTAAGATGAAAAGCAACTTAGATTTCTATGACGCTATATACCAAGAAGGAAATAAGTTTGAGATCCCTGCGGTTACGGAGATTATGGGATTGAAATGGAAGGGAAAGGCAGACATTGTTACGCCCGATATCCTCATCGACCTCAAGACCACCTCAAATATACGTGACTTCAAATACTCGGCACGCAAGTACAACTACGATAGCCAAGCATATATATATCAGCAGTTATTTGACAAACCTTTGGTGTTCTATGTGGTAGATAAGTTGAGTCTGCAGTTAGGCGTCTTCTATCCTTCAGACAATTTCCTCGCCAACGGTAGGGATAAAATTGAGAGGGCTATGGACGTATACAAAACATACTTCGCTGAAGGTTCAACAATAAGTATCGATGATTACATTCATAAAGAAACTCTTTAAGAGAGAGAACAAACGTGTGGTGTGGTTGAAAGTTCCAACCGACCTTACCACACGAGCCGAAAGAGATCGACTCATGGAGGCTACAATAGACAAGTTGGAGCATATTATTTATAAATCATTTTAATCATGGCAGACGAAAAAATCTATGTCGGTAATGGTATCTCTAAGTTTGACGGAGATCAGGTAGAATTTAGCTTAGACTTAAGCAACCCAGCAATCAAAGAACACATGTTCGATTTCAACGGGAAGACTTATTTAAAGTTAATTGTAGGGGCTAAAAAGGATGGTGCTGATGAGTACGGAAAGACTCATTGGGTACGCATCAACACTTGGAAGCCTGACGAGAAGAAGGCTGCGCCTACCAAAGCGGTAGCAGAGCCAGACAGTGGCATGCCTTTCTAAAGTTAAGGCTAAGGAATAAGGGAGGGGACTTCGTGTCCCCTTTTTTTTCTCCTTTCCAATGTTATAATGGTAAAGTACTACCCCTCTTCTACTTCTTCTATAAAGAAACTCTCTCTCTCTCTTCTCTCTTCTTCTTATTCTTACTTCTATATTAACATTTTAACATTAAATAAGATAAAGAACTAATAATAAGAAAGTTAAGTAAAATTAAACTAACATTAAATCAACATAGAGTATGTCAAAAGTTACCATATTCAAGGATATTAAGGATACATCTCAACCTTTCTATAGAGATGCCGTAATAATCCTAAACAGAATTAAAGATGGATCAAGTAAAGACTTGGTTAAAAATATCCGACAAGAGAAAGATAAGTCGGCAAGGAATTTATTAAAGCAATCTCTTCCCGCTATATGTTTCAGCGGTATGTTTACCAAGAGGGCGGACGCTAATATATCTGAGCATAGTGGTTTAATATGTCTTGACTTTGATGGGTACAAGACCACTAAAGACATGCTTCAGGAGAAGGAAAGGCTGTCAAAGGACAAGTATGTATACTCTGTATTCATCTCTCCAAGTGGCAATGGTTTAAAGGCGGTGGTTAAAATCCCCACAGAGGTCGATGACCATAAGAAGTATTTTAAATCTTTAGAAATTCATTTCAATAGTTCAAACTTTGATAAGACTTCAAAGAATATATCGAGGGTGTGTTACGAATCTTATGACCCTCTCATTTACATCAATGATCTATCCAGTATCTGGGAAAAGATCGAGGAGGTGGAGTACCAGGAGATAATAAAACACAAAGACAGACCTACTATCCCTATCACTAACGAGAATAAAATCGTAGAGATTCTTCTCAAGTGGTGGGATAAAAAGTATGGTATGGTAGATGGTGAGCGAAACAACAACGTATATATTTTAGCTTCCGCCTTTAATGACTTCGGGGTGAATCAAAATTTAGCCGAGTATGTGATGGGTAATTATGCTACTGAAAGCTTCCCTTCGGATGAGATTATTAGAACCATATCATCTGCGTACTCTCATAAACAAAACTTCGGCACCAAGTATTACGAGGATGAGGATAAAGTAAACCATATAAAACAAAAGTTTCGTCAAGGCGTAAGCAAGAAAGAATTGAAAGAGCAGTTGGAGAAGGAGGATATTTTGGTTGACGATCTCGAGGGTGTCCTTCTTAGGATAGAGGATGAGAATGCTAAGCAAAAGTTCTGGACCAAATCAGAGAAGGGGGTCATAAGGATTATCCATATCGACTTCAAAAAATTCTTAGAGGAAAATGGGTTCTATAAGTTCAACCCTGAAGGGAGTAAGAACTACGTCTTTGTGAAGGTCACCAATAACCTTATCGATCACACCTCGGAGAAAGAGATAAAAGATTTTATCCTCTGCTATCTATTGGAAGAGGATGACACCAGTATATACAACCACTTCGCTGATAACACTCGATTCTTTAGGGAGGAGTTCCTTACACTACTCTCCTCTATAGACGTGTTCTTTATCGAAGACACTCTCGATACCTCTTATCTTTACTACAGAAATTGCGCTGTAAAAATTACTAAAAATAAGGTAAGCCCTATAGACTATATAGATTTAGGTGGATACGTATGGAAGGATCATGTTATAGATAGAAACTTTACCATATGCGACATCGTCACCTGTGATTTCCAAACTTTTGTAAGCAACGTGGCGGGAGGGGATAAGAAGAGGACCCGTTCTTTCTTTTCTACTATAGGATACCTACTTCATGGATACAAGAACCTCTCCTATTGTCCAGCTGTGATATTAAACGATGAGGTTATCTCTGAAAACGGAGACCCTGAAGGTGGAACAGGTAAGGGATTGTTAATGAAGGGCATCTCTGAGATGAAGAAGTTAGTCGTTGTTGACGGGAAGTCTTTTGATTTCTCTAAGTCTTTCGCCTATCAGTTGGTTTCTGCTGACACTCAGATACTATGCTTCGATGACGTTAAGAAGTTCTTTGATTTTGAGAGGTTATTCAGTGTGGTTACGGAGGGTTTAACTTTAGAGAAGAAGAACAAGGACGCCATTAAGATTCCTTTTAGCAAGTCTCCCAAGGTAGCTATCACTACTAACTATATAATTAAAGGAAGCGGGAACTCTTTCCTACGCAGGAAGTGGGAGTTAGAACTCTCTCAACACTACACTAAAGAGTTCACCCCCTTGGTGGAGTTTGGAAAACATTTCTTTGGGGAGTGGGATGATAACGAGTGGTGCCAGTTCGATAACTTTATGATCAGCTGTCTTCAGCTATACTTAGAGAAAGGTTTACTAAGGAGTGAGTTTAAAAACAAGGAGTATAAAACATTCTTACATGCTACTTCAACTGATTTTGTAGAGTGGTGTGATATTAAAGACGACTCCAACCAGCTGTTTGTTATGGATGAAAACATCCACGTAAATCAATTGTTCTATAACTTCATCGAAGAGTACCCCGACTACGGTCCTCGATCTAAGATGACTATCTCTCGTCAGCATTTCTTTAAAAACTTAGTGGCTTATAGTGTATATAAGTTTAAATGTAAACCCTTAAGCGGTAGAGATCAGGTAGGAAAATGGATACAGTTTGTAAACGCAAGCCATTACCTTGAACAAGGAAAACTATTATGATGAAGTTTAGAGACTACCAAACAGACATCATAGAGAAAGCCTCTAAGATTATCTCCCGCCATCGCTTTGTATACTTAGCCATGGAGGTGCGCACGGGTAAGACGCTCACGAGTTTAGGTATAGCGGAGAGGATAGGCATGACTACGGTTCTGTTCATCACCAAGAAGAAAGCCATCTCCAGTATAGAGCATGACTATGAGCTGCTAAACCCTGACTTTCGGCTCACCGTAATCAACTACGAGTCTTTACATAAAGTTAACCCACGGGGGTGGGACCTTATCGTGGCTGACGAGGCTCACGGTATGGGGGCGTTCCCTAAACCGAGTGGTAGAGCTAAGAGGTTTAAGGAATTTGTCTTCCACTCCAACCCTTATGTAATCTTCCTCAGCGGCACACCTACACCCGAGGCATACTCGCAGATGTACCACCAGGTGTACTCTATCCCGAACAACCCCTTCCGTAGGCACAAAAGTTTCTATAAGTTTGCCCATGAGTATGTGCATGTTACGAAGCTTAAGGTGGGTGGGATGTTTGTCAACGACTACTCTCGTGGGTCGGAGAAGATCCTCGAGGAGATGAAACCATACACGATACGCTTCACTCAAAAGGATGCCGGGTTCGTGGTTGATACCAAGGAACACATCCTGGAGGTTGATATGTCTGATGCTATTAAGGGTGTTATAAAGACACTTAAAAAAGATTTAGTGGTACAAGGCAAGGAGGAAGTTATCTTGGCTGATACCGCCGTCAAGCTCATGACTAAGGTGCACCAGCTATGCAGCGGCACCGTAAAGTTTGAGAGCGGTAACTCTAAGGTGTTAGACCTTACCAAGGCTAAGTTTATCAAGAAGAAATTCAAGGGCAAGAAGATAGGCATCTTCTATAAGTTCAAGGAAGAGCTCAATGCTTTGAAGGAAGTCTTCGGGGACGAGATATGTACAGAGCTTCCTGACTTCACGGACTCCGATAAGAGTATCGCTTTACAGATCGTGAGTGGGAGGGAGGGCATCTCTCTACGTCAGGCTGCCGCCTTGGTATACTACAACATAGACTTCTCTGCCACAAGCTATTGGCAGTCAAGAGATCGGATGACTACCAAGGACAGATTGAAGAACGATGTGTACTGGATCTTCAGCAGGGGCGGTATAGAGCACGAGATATACAAGGCTGTCATTAAAAAAAAGGACTACACTTTAAACCATTTCAAGAGAGATTTGTTAACTTTGTAACAATGACGGAGCAGCAGATACAATCTAAAAGAATCAAGCAGTTAGAGGCTGAGGGGTACTACGTCCTTAAGCTAATCAAGACCAATAAGAATGGGATACCAGACCTGGTAGCTATACCTCCCGACTGCGGGGTCCTCTTCTCAGAGATCAAAACCCTTAAGGGGAGGTTGTCCAAGTTACAAGAATATAGACTACAAGAATTAGAAGCACATGGAGTTAGCACAGAAGTATATAGAGGTTAAAGAGTTTGATATATCAGACGACTTTTTTGATCAGCTACACGAGAGTGGGATAGAGGTTGCTGTCTGCATCTCTCGAGCCATCTCCGAGAGCTATATCGAGATACCTGACGACTGCGTCCTCTCTCACACTATAGGGGGCATAGCTTCCCTTGAAGATGAGGATATCCCCTTCTCTATAAAGTTTATTAAAATAGATTCCAAGACCACACTACTTTCAAGCATACATTTAATTAGTATGGATGAGTATTTAGATTTCATTAACTTAAATTTATACATCAAAAATCATGATGAACACCCACAGAGTAATCCTCCTGAAGGAGATAGTGAACCAAGCGTTTAATTTAAACGTAGACAATAGGTCCCGAAAAACAGAATACGTAGTGGCACGAGCTATGTGCTATAAGATCCTTAAGGAACACAGCTCCATGACCTCATCCTTTATAGGCAGGCAGTTTAATAAAACCCACGCCACTATCTTACACGGGTTGGAGGAGTTTCCTTGGATGCTTAAAGCTGACCGAGAGATGGAAAAAGCATACCGAAAGATCTTAAATAAGTGGCTCACCAGATCTTCTGAGTTTACAGATGTCAACCCCGTGCTGTTGAAAAAAGATCTAATAAAGTTGCAGGAGCAGAATAATCTCCTTAATTTAGCCTTAATAGAAGTTCAAGAACAGGTAGCCCTTTTAGGTAAGGACAACAAAAGGTGTCTATCCCTTGTAAAAAAGATAGAGAATACGGTTCCTGAAACGAGACTTAAGTTGATAGAGAAAAAAATATACGATATTATAAATGGGTTTATCTGATTGCAAATACACTATCGAGGACATCGATAAGATCTCAGGGTACTCTACTTGGAGCCTTAAGAAGAAGATAGACACCCTGCTTCGTGTGGACTGTATTATGTATACCAACTTGGGCATAGACTCTACTAAGGCAGAGAGGATGGAAACAAAACGCAAGTCTCTTTCTATATATAGAGCCATAAAAAAGCTGGACGAAGCTACTGGCCGCGCTCTTTTAATCGCAGTAGACAAACCATAATGCCTATCTCTCCAGACGATACAGTTGGTATACAACACATCAACTATGTGTCTAACCTCATCCATGACTACGCCGATACTCTATACGAGGGGCTGATGGATATGGAATATGATGACGTAAGGGAGGAGGGCCAAGACCTTATAAAAGTTTTAGCCGACCTGTTAGTCTCTCTATCTGAGGAAACCTAACGGTCTCATAGCTCAACTGGATAGAGCGTCGCCCTTCTAAGGCGAAGGTTCGGGGTTCGAATCCCTGTGGGATCACAATTAAACATAATCCATGGCCTATAAAAATAAAGAAGATCAAGTAGCGTGCGCTAAGAGATACTATGAGGCCAATAGGGAGAGGATGAAAGCTAAGGCTAAGGCGAGGAATATTAAGCAGAGGGGAAGGAACAGGGCGTATATAAAAGACATAAAAGAAAACTCCTCCTGTATAGACTGTGGAGAGTCTGACAACAGGGTGTTAGACTTCGACCATGTTGTCGGGGAGAAGATAGGGGACGTATCTAATATGGTCAACCAGTGTTACTGTATAGAGTCTCTCCAAAGAGAGGTAGACAAGTGCGAGGTACGTTGCTCTAACTGTCACAGAAAAGTTACTCACGAAAGAAGAAAACAAAATGCAAAGACCAATAGCTAAAGAACTACATACGTTTGCTCAGGAAATCGCAAGGCGATACTCATGTACAGATCGGGAGGGTAATGTGAACAAGGAAGCCTTCAGTGTCCAGGACGTTATCCCTATGTCCGACCATACGGCTGTCATAAACTTTGTTAAGAGCAACGGGAAGATAGGCGTAGCCTTCTGCTACTATATCAACCGAGGAGCTTCTAAGGGATGGAAGTATTTCTTCCCCACCGACTCTCATGTCAGTGGGTTCCAAGCATTCTTTATATACAAGACCGAAGCGGAGCGTAAGAACTACGACAAGAACTTCTAATCACGATTGTTACGTGCGTCTCGTTCTTTTTTCTTTTTAACTTCCTCCTGTTTCTTCTTGTCTACTGTACTATCCCTTTGTGCATCACTTTCTTCTCGGGAAAGCACCACCTCTTCTTCCGATCCATCAGCTCCTTCAATAACATAATCGCTGTAGTTAAGTAACCTTAGCACCACCTCTTTTGAGTCGCTCGCTTTGCTGGCTTTCTCGATGTTTTTATACATACGGTTTATGTTCGCGAAAGGAATCTTTCCTAACGTAACCACCTCCCCTATACGTGCCATCATCTTCTCGAAAGCCTCTTGTTTTTTCTCAGGGTTGTCCGTTTTCTGCCACTTCACATAGTTCTTGTTTATATCGGCAAAGACTTCAAAGATAGGTATGCTCCCCACTTTATCTGCCCAAGGCTTACCCTGAACAGCATCCGCCGTTCCCTTTATAATATCCCCCACGGCAAACAAAGCGTTGAAGTTTCCTAACACACCCGCCCTTATCATATCTTCTGTATCCTCGTCATCCCATCCTGTCATAAGTCCCGGTAAACCAGATGCAATATATTGGAATAACATAGGCATCATGAAGTGATACATAAGAACTTTATTCCCGCCATCCATAATTTGTTTAAAGTTTTTATCTCTAAACCCTCTACGTAGGTTGCGCATCCCCGCGAACTCTTTTCTTAAGTACTGTTTCTGAGAAGTCTTGAAGAGGTTTAAAGCTCGAGCGAAAGCCCCAGAAGACTGGTAGAAATCTTTGTCCGTAAGGTCCATAGACTGCTGAGTAGATTTAGTATCTAACTCAAACTTTACTATAGCGTGGTCTATAGCTTCCTGCTCCGTAGCGTTAGGGTTCGCCTTCATAAATTCCGCTTTATAGAAAGAGTAGTTAGGCATACCACCTAAGTATATAGCTGTTATATCACCCGCTTTTATAAAGCCCATCATCATATTTACAAAGTAGCTGGACGCAGACTTAGGTACAAACTCTACGTCTTGGTTAGCACTATATGACTCTGTTACTTTTCGTATATCAGAACTCAATCTATCCTGCATATACACAGAATTTTTCCGTATCTCGTTTGCTACTTTTATAAACTCTGCTTTGTTTTTTACAGCGTGGAAGGCGTAATTTCCCCACCCTATATCTGTAGCGTAGGTAGGTATAGAGGTGAGCTGCTTAATAGCAATATTAGGAGAGAATCCTAACCTTGTAGTAGCAAACATGTTGTTCATAGCGTTAACAAAATCTTGCCCTCTCTCTGTATTAACCCCTCTTGCCGCTATATTTTTTATGTGATGATCTATTAACCTCATCGTCGCTTCCCCCGCTACATTTATAATAGCTTTACGCATCATAGGGTTTCCAAAGAGTTTATTTATATCTCTAACTGTAGGACCCATAGCTGCAAACCACTCCATATCTGTGGTGTATGTTACGAGAGCGCCCATCATATCCCTTGGCTCTATAGGTCGGGAGTTCTTTATCCTCATCTTAGTAGAAGCCCCTCCCACTTGATTATTAAAAGCCTCTTTACTGGCAAGCATATCTAAAGGCTGAGTCTCTCTCCCCTCTCTCTTCAACATACCTGCGTAGAATTTATTCCATGGCATATTGGTTCTGTATATCTTCTTATACGCCTCATTTATATGGTCGTACATAGACGGATAAGCTTCTTCTACTTGCCACTTCGCTAACTCTATTATCTTCCCGTCTTCCCCTCCTATACTTTCCACTAACTCTGACATTATACGTGCGTGGTCGGGACCGAAGTTTACATTCTCTTCGTTAGCAAACGAAGGTAGGTTCGCGGGGTCTTGATACTGCTGCCACAAATATCCTATCTCGTTAGGGCTTAAGGAAACCATCTCCTCCCTCTTAACTTTCTCCAGCGCCTTTTTATTCCCAAAGGTTTTATTTGCATCGTACTTCTCCTGCGCTTTCTTTACCGCCGCTGGATCTACATATACCCCCGTCTGTGTTCTCACGGAGTTCCCTCTGCTTATTTTCTTCCAATTTTTTCCGTATACCTCCTTTACTTTAGACTGTATAAACGTTGAAGCTTCCATCATGCGTGCCTTATACACTCTCTCTGCGGCGCTGAGCTTCTCATACACCAGCTTACGTGCGTTCCCGCCAAATATCGCTCCGGGAGCCTCAGCTATTATATGCATCAACCCCTCTATACTTTCGCTGGACTTTAAGAAAGACTTAATCTTTCTGTTGAACTTCCTTAAGTATTTAACGAGACCCTTCTCTGCGTCTCTGGCTTTCTGTGCTCTTGCCTGTTTCCTCGCTGCCTTTTTAGATTCATCTTTAATCTCAGGGTTACTAAGGTCTATCGTCTCTCCAGTGACATCTTTATACACCTTAACGAATTGATCCTGGTATCTTTCATGATCGGCTCTTAGCTGCTCTTTAAACGTCTCCTTCCCCTCCCCTACTATCTGCAGTAAGATATCTTCCGCAGTATTTAAAGACTCCACCTTATCTATACTGGTATCGTCCATAAGTTTAGAGTTGTTTAGAGACATGATAACCATAAGGTCTGCCATCCTATTCAAATCTTGTTCTGTCTGGTCGGGTTTCTCATTTAATTTTGTAAACTCTTCGTTGAGAGTTAGGTTTGCCGCGACTATATCCTCCGCCGTCATCGCCTCGTCGGTTACCGCATCTTTAATACGCTCTAACCTCTCGCGCGTTTCTACATCTATCTTCACCCCCTTCAACCGTCCCGACTGTACCACCTCATACTTCCCGTTGAGTATAGATTCTATCTTAGAGTCTAAAGCTTTTACCTGACGCTTGGTCACTATGTCTACCACCTCATCCATGAGGTTGGCTATGTTTTTCTTATCCGCTTTCGTTACCTTCCCTAAGAGATTCATTAACTCAGACTTAGAATAGGTCGACCCTTTAATCGTAGGTAAAGCCTGGCGTATAAAGTTTCTTAGGTCCCGCTTCACTGCTTGCAAATCCATCCCGCCTCTCCTTCTCTCCACCATCTTCTGCCTCATCTCTCTTATTCGGGTGTTCATCCCCTTGGTAGGGTTTACCCCCAGAGCTTTTTGCATCTCTATAATCATCTGCGTCTGCTGGTCTGTCTCCTGTTTTCTCTTCCCCCCTTCGGCTATATATGCAGGCTGCTTCTCCAAGAACTCTATCGTCTGGTCCATCACCTCTCTCTCTGAGAGTTTATTCTCTTCTTTCCTTTTGTTGTTCTTGGCATTCAACTTCTCCATAAACTTCTCTACCCGAGCAAAGAGTTTCGCTCCCACCTTCGCGCCACCTTCTATATTCCCAAAGCTAACTGGCATCTGACGGAACATATCTACATCGATAGCCATCATCCTATTCACCTCCTTCACCTTTTCTTTCTTTATCCTTACGAGGTAGTCTTTAATCATCGCGTCGGAGAAGTTATTCTCCCTTCCGAACTTAATGATATCCTCAGTAGTATTCGTTGGGTTGAAGACCTGTGTCTTTATGTCTCCCTCTATAGCCTGTGTCTTTATAGGAGCAGGCTCCATGTAAATAGACTCCCCTGCGTTCTCAGGTCGTTGCGCTTTGGTTTCCGCAAGAGATAATTCCTTACCATTAGAAGAAAACGCTCGCATACCCAACTTGTAGTTTAACGCTACAGCCGCATCATTAGAGGCCATGCCTGTAATCATGCCCTTAGTATAACTTATAGCCGTGTTCAAAAGCTCAGAAGCTTTTCCTTGCCTACGGCTATCTTCATCGACACTCAGCCTAAGGATGCTATATTTTTTAGCGCCTTTAATTTTACCTATCTCAAGGACACCCCCCTCAACAGTAAAGTCTTTCATACTACCCTTCTCGAAAGACGGGTTAGTACTGTCTGTGTCTGTTATTGAAACCTTCTGCTGACGAGAGGCAGGCTTCTTCTTAGAGGAATCTTCTGTGAGAACGTCGAAGTTATATCCCACGCTGTACTTTACTTTCCCTCCCTTAGTTTGTATCTCGCTATAGTAGTCCTCTAATTTATTGTTCACCTCTACCTCTCCCGTGATAGGATTCCTTTTCCCCTTGTCTTTACCTGTGGTATATAGCATCCCCTTGCTGTGGGCTACGGACTCTTGTCCATACTTCTTCCCTATCTCTATCGCATCTGCCTCGCTTATATCAGGCACGAAGAAAGACTTCTCTGGCCTGCCGTACTTACCGCCTATCTTCACCGCATCATAACCCCTTGCCTCAAGCTCTGCCTCTAACTCTTTATTCCTTACAGCATTCTCCTTCGCGGACATCGTCTTGTTCGCAGGATTCTCCGCCGTCATATGCGCAAAACTTCCCTCACCTTGAAGGGCAGCCTCTATCCTTGCTACAAACTCTCTTTTAGTTTGCTTGATCGGAGGTATAGCCTGTGTCTTTATACCTTCAGTCTGCCCTTGGAATGTGCCATTCACTACATTTGCCTGCCCTACTGAGTATGGTTTTCCTGACTTAGGCACTAAAACTTTTCCTCCAGCCTCTCTATTTTTAGGGAGGTGTAGGATAGGTTTGCTACCATCCTTTAACTTTACATGCCATGGGTAACTCTTGTGATCTCCCTTTACAACCTCTACCTCTCCGTCTACTTCTATAACAGCGTATACATCTCCAACACTCAATCCTTTGGTAAGCTTTTCTGCCGCGACTCCCGCCACTAAATCTACTAAGCTCTGCGACTTAGGAGTATTCCCTACACCTACACTTTTGTTTGGATCGCCACCTAAGAACTGAACCACTTTAGGGCGCAACTCTTTTGATAAAGAGTTAGCTATCTCTCCCACTATAGACTCTACTATATTGCCTCTCTTTTTAAAAGTCGTCGTCGAAGGGTCTGAGAAATATTCATTTACATCTGCCTTTAATTTCTTAGAGCTCCCACGTAAATTAATCTCTCCACCGAACTTCTTTACCGCCGAAGAAACCGCGGCTCTAAAATTGGACGGAGAAACCAATCCCTCGTCCAACATAGAATCTAATATAGCTAAGGTAGAGTTTACTCCTGAAGCGCTACTTACTAATTTCTTATCCGTGCCTTTTGTTAAAGTGAGGTATCCTTTCCCTCCATTTTCTTTTAAGCCTCGGTTAATTCCCCTTGCTATACTCTCTGCGGGTCCTTTCTTTGCTGACATCCATACATCACCATGTTTAGTTACAGCAAACACCCCTCCCCCTCCTTCAAAGATAGGTTTACCGTTTAAACTTATCTCTCCCACGAGCATGTCGTCTGGAGAAGTGATAACGGTATCCTTCCCTTTCAAGAAAGAAACATCATCAGGCTCTGTAATGAGCCCCTCTTTAATCATCTGAGCGACCTTCTCCTGTTGAGTGTATGACACTTCAAAAGCTCCTATAGCCTGTGTCTTTAAAGCGCTGGATGGTTTACTTACTTTCTGACCTCCCTCTACCTCTGTAACAGCCTGTGTCTTTACACCATCCGACTCCACCAGCTTGATAAGCATTCCTCCAGGCCCAGAATTTAGATTCGACAAAGCTGGCGAAGGGGCGAACGATTCCTTTCCTGTCCCAGGCTTCTTACCATAGTCCCAAGAATTAGGATCTCTTTTTTGCAACGCATTTATTGCTGACGCGATATTTTGCGGAACAATCCCACCCATACCTGTATCAACGGTGTGACCATCATTAAGCTTATTTATAAACTTAGAAAACGCTGCGTTATTATCGACGCTTTTATATTCCCCTCCTAAATAATCTGCTTTAAGGACTGTAAAACCCACCCCCCATTTTGTCCCTGGGAGATCTTGAACCATGACTTCCACAAATTTCTTCTCCCCCATATCCTCTCTTAAAACCTCGTGGCTTGGAGTAATTTCAAAAGTAAGTTTCTTTCCAACCAGATCATTAATAGTACTCCTTTGTAAACTTGCTGATGTTCTTGCTGACACTTCAGCATCACGCGCCCCTGACTTATCATTGCTATCATATTGAACGACATTCTTTGGGTCTATTGCTGTGTCTGACACAACAGGCTTGGACTCCACCTGCGGTGCTGGCGCAGACTCTCTTGCAGGTGCAGGCTTCCTTGCAGGTGCAGGCTTTCTTACAGGTGCAGGTTTGTCTATAATTTCTCTCCCTACACCCCCATCGAATGGCTCAATAACCCCGTCATCTTCCAGTTGATCAAGTACTTGCCCCCCTTCTTTATAATTTAACCCAAACTTTTTCCGTATCTGTGATAAAGTTATTCTCTTTTCTTTAAGCTTTGAAACAAAGTCTTTTACTTTTTGAATGACAGCTTTAACTTTTGGCTCCAGAACTTGTCGCTCTGTAAACTTAGCTTCAACTTCAGCTTGAGCCCGCTCCTCTGTACCAAGCATAGCCACATCCGTCTCTGTAATCTCCTGACCTTCAGTTACTTTCTCAGCTATAGTGTTTAGTAAATCTACTACGTCCCTATCTGACTGGGCCAACACCTCTTGCGGAGAGAACCCAAAGACCTGAGCTATCTTAGCTAACCATTGCTTAATAGCAGTTTGCTGAGGCACCTCTAATTTAGAATACGTCTCCGATAAGAACCCTACAAACTCCGCTAAAAACTCCTCGTCTTGGACGATGGATTTTTCTCCATCAAATATCTGTGCGTACTTCTCTAACTGCAAAACCTGCTCAGCCGTTAGGTTGGTGCTTTTGTTTATCCCTGCCCTTAAAGATTTAATCAAAGCTTTGGTAGCAACCTGGATGTTTACCTCGCTCCCAAACCTATCCTTTAAAATAGCATGGAATACTTCGTGACCTATAGTCCTGCCCGTAGCCTTGGGCATGTTTATATGTATGGTATTTGTGTTAGGATTGAAAGCCCCGCGAGAGTTTGTGCTCACGTTATCTTTATACGAAGCTTCGCTCCTGTGCATCACTATCTTTAGCTTCGGAAACAACCTCTTCACAGCCTTCAAAGCTTTGTCCACTCTTTCCATCAACATCTCTTCATGTTGCTGGGGTGTTTCATTAGGGTTCTCTCTCCTGAAATTTTCAGATCCATAATGCGAATCTGTTTCCGTCTGGTCTACTACCGTAAGGTTTTCGTTTACCTCTACTCCAGGTTGCGGGGGCGCCATAACAGGGTCCCCTGCTTCATCAATATCTGACACCACTTCTACGGAAGTTTCTTCCGTATCCTCCGTTAAATTACGACCACGAGTTCCGTCCCCTAAGTTTACAGGGCTATCGGTTAGCCCAGATAAAAGGTCCTCAAGGTCTGCGGCCCCTTGCTCTATTTCCTCCTGCGTCGCTTCGGTAGCCCCTTCGGTTTCGCCTTCACCTTCAACGGTAATTCCCCCTTCGGAGTCTCCATCTCCCACAGGCTGGCCATCTGGGGTTTGTTCTTGTACATCCACTTCCGCTGCGCTTGACTCTTGAATGGCATCTTGTTTCTGTTTTAGTAGTTCTTGTCTTACTGATTCTATCTCTTCTGCTGTTGTAATATCTCCCGATCTTCCATCCTCCTCAGCACGCCTTCCTATCTCATTAAAAACCTCCGCCTCCGTCACCTCTACAACCGCCTCTACTGCAGGCTCTTGTCTCCTGCTATATATCTCATCGAGCTGAGATTCTATCTCTTTCTTTCTATTCTTTTTCGCTCGAGTTAAACCGCCACTTACCTTATCTAACTCTGTCTCTAACTCAATAGCCGCTTCCGCATCTTCCACGGAGAGGTTATCTAAATCCTCCCCAAGCTGTTCTATCTTGGCTTTCTTCTGTCTAAGCTTATCCTTCCTCCCCTCTGCCATGCCCTTCAACACTTCATCCCCTTTTATCTTTAACTTCATCCCAGCAAACGTAGCATCATCGGTCTCCTCGATAATCTTTACCATCTGCTCAAAAGTTACAGGAGCCTCATCGGGCCCCATAGTATACTTACCTCTTCCCGCCACATTACGTAGCATAGTAATGGCTGACCCAGGTCCACCACCTACCATCTCAAATCCTATCTCTGCCGCATCCATCTCTTGCCCTACAATCCCTCTTGCCGTGGCCTCTCCTACACCACCGCCCAAGCCCTCTACCACTGTAGACGCACCTAAAGCTTTAAGGTTAGCTCTCCTCGCTGTCTTCCCCGCTTTAATAGCAGCCCCCCCTACTTCTTTAAAAACCTTACTTGCAATACCCCCCGTAAAAGCATCTATAATTCCTATCGTTGCACCTCGTCCTGCCGACCTGGTGCGTATATTAAACATAGCATCTTCATCCTGCAATATCTTACCTACGTTTTTTTCATTAAACTCTAACCCCCTTTCAGAAAGTTCTTCTTGAAGAAACTCCGAGAAAGAAAGACCTGCCTCTAACGTAGCTCCCGCACCACCTAAAGCTCCCGCTATAGCACCACCTGCTGTGGTAAATACACCCAGTGGTCCAGCACTAAAACCCGTCGACCCTATCGCCGCTCCACCTGCCGCTCCTGTTCCAGCTCCCGCCGCTACCGCAGGGTTTACCATCTGAGCTACACTCGTTACAGCTATCTCTGTAATCGAAGTAGGCGCTGCCATAATTCCTTTTATAAAACCCCATGCTCCTCCCCCCGCTGCACTGTAAGCTTTATTAAAAGCCTTCATTTCATCTGAAGGACCCGTTGCATTTAACTGCTCATTTACTCTTATAAAATCTGCTATATCTTGTTTAGAAGCCGACGCCCCTTTAAGGGATAATTCTAAAGCTTCGTCTACAGTATTACCTGTTTCAAACCCTTTTGCTCCTGCCCTCCATAGGTCTCCGAAAAAATCTGTTACTTCATTTTTACCTACCACCCTCTCCAGCATGGTGTCTTTTTCCCCTGTCATTATAGGAGGCAAGCCCTCATCACGGCGCCTTCTATTTTCCGCAGCCATATCCCTGTCGGATTTATCTATCGCGCTTTGCTGCCCCCTACGTCTACGCCCTGCTTCGAACTGTGTTACATCTCCTCCACCGAACTCATCTGGCACCTGACCTATTATGGTCTCCAGGTCACCCTCTAACGCAGCATCAACTTCTTCCTGAGAAATATCCGAAGATCCAGGATCTTGGACCATTGGAGTATCGGATTCCAACTGCTGATCTGGAGAAGTAAGTTGAGAATCGTCTTTTTTTTTTACCTTCTCAGCCCATAAATTAAAAGGCTCACGCTCTTCAAAGGTATTATCTACAGAAGAAATCCACCCATAAAGTTCTTCCTGATACTGCTGATCTTTTGCGATCTTTTTCTTCCACTCTTCATAAGGCTCTCGCTCTTCAAAGGTTGGGTCAGTGCTACTAATCCACGCATATAGATCTACTAAATAATCCTCCATATTATGATACTTTTATAAAGTCTACATCTAATTTATTATAGTCTACCCACAACTCCTCTCCTACCTGTACGGTTGCATGAGGAACTTCCTGAGCCATTACACCTTGGTATATACCCTCTAAATGTTTAGAAGGATCTTTATACATAAAGGTATATATGTTGTGCCCATTAGGCGATGTGCCTACTAAGTTTATATTATTCTTTATACGTATGTCTGATGGAGCTGGCGTTCCACCTCCCCCGCTTGACGACCCACCTGTTCTACCTGCTCTCTTGTCCTGAAGCCTCTTACGTTCCACCTCAATAAGATCTTCTATCTTCTGAATGTGGTTAATTGTTTTATCATCACCTTGCCATGCATTTTTAATCTGCGTAGTGCTTTCTCCTATCTGAACATCAAGGTTTCCGTTACTATTAACGGTTACCTTAATACCCGCACTACCTCCGATATCATCGAACATCTGTGAAGGAAGAGCGGCATTAACAACCTCTTCATATGTCTGCTTCACTTGCGGTGAGTTATCTACCCACGATCCTAATGTTCCACCCAAGTTGCTTTGAACGTAGTCAATAGGTGTCTTACCTCCGAGAGCATCGGATGCGCTCATTATATCAACCACTCCGTACTCATCGAGCTGACCCTGTCCTGAAGCTTCTCCAGTACCGTAAGCGTCTGGGAAGTTGTCAAGTAGAGTTGGGTCTTCACGCATTAGCGTCTCCCACTTCATTGCGCCTCCTGGCGTTGCTGCACCCCATAATTCTCTCATAGCGTCTACAGTACTCAACCCTTCTACATCTACCGTCATAGGTTCACCATCTTCTCGCGTAAGCTCGAATGATGTGATAACCCCGTCAGCATCGAGATTTCTCTTAACTTGCTGGTAAGGCATCTCTCCTTCCGCAAGACCCTTATTAAACTCGTTAACCAAGTTCTGAGCTCCCGAGTTAGCAGTAGTACCTTCTGCGGTAATAAAGTCTCTAAGAGAGTTAAAGTATCCTCTACCTTCATCGAGGTTGATTTCTTGCCCTACCTCAAGAGATGATTGCTTCTGCTCCGCAAACCCTTTCGTAAACCCTGCTTTAATAGATATCTGTGATTCTAAAGCGAGCTCTGCTGCCTTCCTTATTTCCTCTTCTTGTGTTGGGTTAAATTTAAAAGACATCGTCCCAGAGCGATCAGGGTTTGCCGTAGCTAATACTTTAGTAGGGTCATAATCTGGATGGTTAGGATCTATCAAATTCGGGTCTTCCGTAAAGTTATCTTTTGTATAACCCATTCTATCTTGCAATATATTAAGCTTTTGAGTGTCCTGACCCGCAATTACATTAACCATGCCCGCCATCATCTCTTTACTATTAGGCATATCCCTCCAATCCTCCATGGTTAGAACTCCTTGTTGAGCTAACACCGAAGCGCTTACTACCTCCCCCAACTTCTCCACCTCTCCAAGTGCAGCATCAGAAGTTTTAATAAAATTAATTCTCTGATTTACGCGGGGGTTTATAACGCCTAAACTTAACTGACTTGCCGGATCGTTTGGATCGACATCTGATCGTATGTCTATAAAATGCAACTCCCCTGTTGCGGCATTTCCTCCCAGCTCGTAATTACCTAAATTCCCAAGGCCCGCTAAAGTGCCAGTGATATATTGCTCTCCAATATTTGCCTCTCCATCTGGGTTCCCTGGCTGTAATCTCTGTTGAGATATATCAAAGTCTTTAGAAAATTTATCAAGGTTACCTTTAAAGGAAGCAAACCCATCCTTAACCCTTTGCTGATAGCGTTTGTTTTCACTGGGGGTAGTTAAACCTCTACGCACAAGATCCATCTGTACCGACAAAGCATTCTTTGCCCACTCGCTACCTTCTAACACAGTCTCATTAAGTCCTTTATGATTGTACTGATCGAACTCTCCAGCGCGATTCATGGACTCAACATTCGCCTTCTCTATCTCCGCCTTCTGAGTTTCCCTTTCGTCACGGATAGTATTGATAGTGGTGGTAA
>Ga0209091_10000640_pt1 | contig 32789 bp, 26 predicted proteins | sample ArcticOcean_MG_C_6_FD_187438 | JGI IMG/M metagenome (GOLD analysis project Ga0209091, IMG submission 187438) | Marine microbial communities from western Arctic Ocean - ArcticOcean_MG_CB8_128 (SPAdes) (version 2) | ecosystem: Environmental > Aquatic > Marine > Oceanic | place: Arctic Ocean...
TGTGGCAACTTCATCACCACTGGAAATACTTCGGCCTTCACCGTGGGACCATGAAATCTGTAAACCACCGGCCCAAATCTGCAGCATGTGGTCAACAGCGGCACAGCCGACTAAAATCCCATCACCGCGAGCAACTATTGTAGCATTGATGGAATCATTACCGCCCATGAAAGGCATATCGATGCCATCATCAGCAAGTAATGCACTTGTCCATCTATCAATACTCGAAATAAGCATCCTGCTAGGGCCAGCAGAAGGGTCCCATAAAACCGCGCCCCTATCATGAGGGGGTCGTATTTTGGCGGCCATGTTAGGGGCTTGGGGAACGAGGACTTCATGGTTATGCACTTATTGGAGGGGGGCATGAAGAGGGTTCTCGTGGTTGGAGCGGGCATCCATGGGTTGGTTACAGCCGCCCGCGAACACCTTGCGAAAAATCAGGTTTTTATTATAGAAAAACGAAAGAGAATAGGGGGTAGAGGCACGAGTGAGGAGTCTCACGGGCATCAGTTAGAACACGGCCCTCATCTATTGCTTAAGGGTGGTGAACTTCATACAATGATCAAGAAAGTGAGCCGTGTCAAACCATCACTCAAACCACTAAGGCCTAACAAAGTGATGATCGTAGGCCATGGAATGTTACAACCTTTGAATAATCCTAAGCAAATGCTAGCCTACAAAATGGGAAATGACCCAGTTAGAGAAAACGCAGTCCGCTTAATTTCGGGCTGGGGTCAAGATATTCCAGAGAGACGCAAGGCTTTGATGAAGGGGAGTTTATGCGTTGTAGGTGAAGGTTGGGCTGGATTAGTTGGCAGATTAGCTTCGACTCTAGAGGAGGTCGGCGTACCGATTCAAACCGGAATTAAAATCGTTGAACAAAATGAAGGCGGAGTCGTTACCTCGAAAGGTCTGAAAATCGAAGCAGATATTGTGAAAATGTGCGATGGTAGCCCAGTTGGCAATGCAGTCGAAGTATCAACCCTTGATGTCGTACTGAATAATCAACCTCTCAAGGGATTACACGGTTTAGTCAAAGAGGATGTGGCGATAATCGACCTTGCAGCAATACACCCCCGCAAAGCACCAGGAATGTCCCACTTCTCTTGTATTTCCCTTACCGGTGGCGTTTCTTCAATAGAGGAATTACTCGATGAAAGAGTGTCTGGATGGCGCTCCCATATCATCACCATGCGGGTCAATGAAACAATTACACTTACCGATTCAAGAGGCCACCTTTCTGATGGGGTCATTTGAAAGACCGCCGTGATGGAGAATAATTCATGCGAATCGTCACATGGAATGTAAATGGGATTCGTGCAGCAATCCGCAAAGGTTTAGATAAATTTATTGAAAAAATTGATGCGGATATTTGGATGTTGCAAGAGGTGCGTTGTTTGGAAGAGCAATTACCTAAGGATTGGGCGATACCAGAAGGCTTTGAGATGATACTTCATCCTGCTCAAAAAAAGGGATATTCCGGTGTAGCGACTATTTCTAATTGTGATATGGCCGAAGTAGGAAGAGGGATGCAAGGTTCAGTAGATCCTACCGATTCAGAAGGAAGGGTTCTTGTTACTAAGCATGAAAATATTACTTTGGTCAACACCTATCTTCCAAGCGGTTCTTCCAAAGAAGAGAGGCAACAATTCAAGGAAAATTGGATGAATCAATGGAGGGATTTCATCCGTCCTCTGCTCGACTCGAAGGAAGCGGTAATCGTTGCAGGGGACCTCAACATAGCTCATACTGAAAACGATATTTGGAATCCAAAAGGAAATGCAAAAACCAGCGGTTTTCTGCCACATGAAAGGGAATGGTTTAGCGAACTACTTTCCGAAGGTTGGCATGATTTGTTTCGCGAACACGTAGGTGATGATGAGAAAACTTTCTCGTGGTGGTCCAACCGCGGCCAAGCGAGGGCGAAAGACAGAGGCTGGAGAATAGATTACTTACTAGGAAATCAAGCAGCAGCAAACCGCCTAAAATCGGTGAAAATCGATAGGCAAGGCGGCCTTGAAGTCAGTGACCATGCACCGGTAATCCTCGACCTTCATGAATCATGATCGGAAAGTAAAGCAAGGACAGCGTCAACACTTTCTCGCAGTAATTCCAAACTTTCAGCACCCACATGTATGGTCAAAGTCGCCCGATTATCCGTGACAACAAGTTCAGAATCGGCCCCAACAAGAGCAATGCCTGCTAGTCGCCGTCCAACCTCGACAGAACCATTCCATTCGAGAGTGGTGGAATAACTCTCGGCCATGGTGCTAACTAACGGCCCCCCTCCATGAGAGTTGCTACCGATGGAATGACTCTTTCAACCAAAACTCTTCACCGCGGCATGGATGAGCCAATTCAAGTTCTTGCCGGGACCGGCGGAGTTGCACTTGGAGATGCCAGAACAAATCACGAAGACCGCCGGGCCATTCTTCTGCACCGAGAAGGAAATCCTAGCGAACTAATCGCTTTAGCCGAGACCATGGGTATCGAAGTAGTCGATGTTCAATTCCAAAAAGGAAAAGATGACCCAAGAACCTTTTTCGGAAAAGGGCGTCTTCAAGACATTGCAGATGAGATATCAAGCGCTGTCGAGGGCCACCCTTGGCATGGCGTAGATTTGGTAATCATTCATTCCAATGCTTCTCCAAGACAGTTAGTGAATATCCATGCTTTGGTTCAAGTCGAAGTATGGGATAGGGTTCGTTTGTTACTATCGCTTTTCATCTCCCATGCAGGGAGCGTTGAGGCGAACACGCAAGTTCGAATTGCTCAACTACAAGCGGATAGATCGGTACTAAGAGAATTGGTCAATCGGCAAACCACAGGCGAACGTGCAGGCTTTGGGGCCGGGGGAAAACAAGCAATCGAAGGCGTCCTAACTACGGTATCTAGGGAATTAACCCAACTTAGAAGAAAGCAAGAAAAACATGCCCAAGCCCGTAAGGAAAGGCGTAAACAGAGAGTGCGCGGAGGTGCGCGCACTGTTGGGTTAGCCGGCTATACAAACGCAGGCAAATCAGCATTATTCCATGCGCTATCTGGCAAAGAAGTGCTGGTTGAGGACAAATTATTCTCGACATTGGAGACAACGGTTGGTAGAATGCAAATGAGCCCAAGAGTTCTACTCGCTGACACGATAGGATTTATTGATGAACTACCATCGGATTTGTTAGATGCCTTCCATGCAACTCTTGATGAATCATTACAATGCGATTTACTTCTATTACTCGTGGATAGTAGCGATGAAATAACCGAAATGAAACGGAAATTATCCACTTCTAGACGAGAGGTACTTGACCGAATCAATGAAGATAACCTTCGAATGAAAGTAGTACTCACCAAGAGCGACGCGGGAGGCGATATGGAGGCTGCACAGGAAGTCGTGAAAATGATGGGAATGCCGGAAGCAATGGTTGTTTCATCACACAGTAGAATCGGTTTGGAAGAATTAAGAGAATCGATATTGTATTCACTATATGGGTCAAAAACAACCCTTATTATTTCAGAAAGTGAATCTGAAGGGCGCAATGCTGAAGCCTATGTCAGTCAAATTTATGATCTTGGAATTGTAACTGGTAAAGAGGGATACGAACTAACACTTTGGTGTGGCCAAGCAGAACTTCAACGCCTAATTGCAAAATCAGATGGACGCATCTCTATCAAGTAGGTCCGATGTTTAGGAGTAAATATGTCCGAACTTCTCGAGGATATTGAAAGCCTTCCCGAAGCGGAACCTGTATTCCAATCGAGCGGAATAGCTTTCGAGATCAAGAGTGAAGATGGCCACCCGGTACTTCGCATGGTAGGATTTTTTGTATTCATTATATGCGGACTTGGGATTGCAAATGGTCTCGATTTTATAAATCCAGAATCTGGCCTTGTTCGACCACATGAATGGATAAATGGAATGGCACAAGGGGCGCCTTTTGATTCAGCAGAATTTGAAGGTAAGGTAACGTCAGACGGTGAAGCTCTGGCTAATGCAACAATTTACCTAGAAAGGAAAATAGAAGATGGGAGGCTCGGGCCTCCCTTATCCGTACAAACCGATGCCGATGGAAGATTTACTATCACTGGGGCGACCCCCGGTTTAACTTCAATCGAGATACTGAGGTCGAATGATGATGGTAAGAATGATGCTGTGCGCCATAGATTGATTCTTAATCCACCATCGCCATTTGAGAAAAAGGGCTATACCACGATAGATTTCGATATTCCTCCAACCGAAGATTTCGCTGAAGTCGAATGTATTGGGAGATCTACAAACGGTTCTTGTGTTAGAATAATCAGTTATTTTGATCAAGAAATGGAGTTTCCACTTATTGATGAGTCCGCCGCGGGCCTTTACATCATGGCGGGCTGGGCGATGATAGGACTCGCCATAATCGCCTCAGGTTTTGCATTCCTTGGAATAAAAAAGGGTTCAAGAGGTATGATTCAGACCTCGTGCGTATTGGTATTCTTTACTGCAGGTCATTATTACAGCGCTTGCCTATTTTCGATAATCGCCTTCGCCCTAACTTTCACTGTACCTCGGAAGATAGTAATTTTAGACACTTGAGGCCGACATCCTATTCACTGTTCGCCATTTAGCCTCACCATGGATTTGATTCAGGCGGCATGGGTGATCCGAGACCTTGGGCAATCAGTAAGCGCCCTCCACATGGAAAAAGACGCATCTATAATCGCCGGCGGTTGGGATGGCGCATTAAAAAAATGGGACCATGAAGGCGCAATCTTGTGGAGTGCACAGTGCGCAGATAGAATAGAATCGATTTTGGTTAACGATGACCATGTCATAGTCACAGCAGGGTTACACCTCACATGTCTTTGTGATGGCGAAATATTGTGGAGCCATGCATTAGAAGGGTCAGCGAATCTCCTAACACTTTTCAACGGCCAAATCATTGCAACATCTAGTGTTTATGATATCGAGCACGGAGATTTTATGGAGAGCGCAATATGGAAATTTTCACTCGAAGGAAAACTAATCCATGTTGATAGAATGGGTGAAAAGCCATGGTTCATTCATCCCGGCGATGAATTGATTGTGGGATTGGGTCGTCCGAAATGTGGTGTTTTAATCGGTGAAAACTATCAAGATTTAGCCACAGAGTCACCAGTGACTTGCGGAATATCTGGTAGTGCGAACTTACTATTTGGGCATGCGGACGGAACAGTATCTTCGGTCGAAGGCGCTCAGGTTTCGAAGGAGAAGACATCGATAGAGTCGCTACTTTGCACAGAAAATGGCTATGTCGCAGCCTTGGAGTCGGGTGACCTGGTTGCTCGGACTCCGGATGGCGAAGAGATTTGGAGTTCTAACGGTCAACAAATTACCACCCAAGTATCTGGGTTTAATGGATTACATTGGAGCGGAAGGTGGCAAACTACATCCGGATCAATAGAAGTTCGAGATTCTAAAGGAGACCTCATTGCTTCAGCCCCCACCTCCCGTCCACAGGTTTCAAATTCAACAGAACAGAGAATCGGTTTTGGATTCGATGATGGGCAAATTCTAGTTTGGGAGAAAGAATTGTTCGAGCGCCGCTCAAATGAAAATATAACTGCGACAGACGGAAGAAGGTCAGCACTAGCGGCGAAACTTCGTTCATTGCGAGAATAATGATATTTCTTGGTCCGCCGCTCCAGTGGATGCAGTGGAAAACCCCTTCGCAATCCCTCGTTTCCGCTGGAAATGGCATAAAAAAACCGTAAGGTTTATTTGCCTCCGCTCCCCACATGAATAGTGCTGCTCCTCAGGGAGTGGTGGAGGACTTCCTCGGAAGTCTTCCGGGTCCCTTGCCAACCGGCCTGCTCAAACCGAGCAAAGTGTTGGTCACAAACCCTGGAGACAGGGCGAGTGAGGCGATCAGGGAGATGCAGACTCTTCGGAGTTTGTAAGTCCCTCCGCCCACAGGATAATCCGGAGCTTCGGCGAAGGATTTGCTACACGACCTTCGGGTAATGTGGTACAGGGAGGGCCATGACTTCGGTTATGGAATTACCAATGACTGTGTTTTGTCGGGAGATGTAGCAGTAACAGTTCTTCGGGACAACCTCTGTTGCAATGAACGGCTTGGTGGAAAAGTTTCGGCTTGGAAACCATCGGGAGGAAACCGAACCAGGGAAGCGACCTTCGGGGAGCGGATTTGGAGACGGGCCTGCCACGGACGGAAACCGCGCCAATACTTCTTCGGAAGTAGAGGAGACGGACCTCCATCGGCCGAAAACCGAATTGAAGAGCAAACTTCGGGGCGCTCAACAAAAACGGATTGGCCACCGTCGGAAGGAAGCAGGATCACTTCGGTGTGAAAGTGGAAATCCGGCACTGGTCGAGAAGAAGCAGAACCTTCGGGCAATGTGGAATCGAAGCCACTCTGGGATCGGACCATTTCGGTGGAAAGTGAACAGAACCCGGCAACCGAGAAGGAGGCATCCTGGTAACAGGAATGTCAACGATCTGGAAACCACTCTTCGGAGAGGAGGAAGGTGACGACGACTCGGCAGCCACCAGCGGAGGCTGGCAGGGGGGCGGTTATCCTACCCGGATGAAACCCCCCTGCCAGTTCTCCCATCCTGCTTTCACAGTTAAACGGATGCCAGTGCATTCTGCTTATGACTCTTGAGGGCGTAAATATTCAACGCGACCACTTTTGATTAGTGATTACTTTGAACCAGTCATTTCTTCTGGGCGAACCCACAGATCAAACTCTTCATTCGAAAGATATCCTAATTCAAGAGCTGCTGCTCTCAGAGTAGTCCCTTCTTGGTGTGCCTTTTTTGCTATTTTTGCAGATTTATCATAGCCAATATGATTATTCAAAGCAGTAACCAACATAAGTGAATTCTCAAGGTGGTTTTGAATTACATCACGATTTGGCACAATCCCTTCAACACACCTTTCTCTAAACGTACGCATAGAATCTGAGAGAATTTGAACACTGTGCAATAAGTTGTGAATCATCATAGGTTTGAATACATTTAATTCGAAACTTCCTTGGCTTCCACCAATTGTAATAGCGGTGTGGTTGCCCATTACTTGACAACAAACCATAGTCATCGCTTCAGATTGAGTTGGGTTTACCTTTCCTGGCATAATCGAGGAGCCCGGCTCATTTGCAGGTAGCGATAATTCACCTAATCCGCAACGAGGCCCAGAGCCCAACCAACGAACATCATTGGCTATTTTCATCAAACTTACAGCTAATGTATTGAGCGCCCCACTAGCGGCAACTATGGCATCATGTGCTGCTAATTGAGCGAATTTATTTGCAGCAGAAACGAATGGTAAACTAGTTTTCAAAGCGATTGCAGAAGCCACCCTTTCTGCAAACTCTGGATGAGTGTTGAGGCCAGTTCCTACGGCGGTTCCACCGAGAGCCAATTCATGTAAATCCTCTAAGGAAAATTCTATTCTTCGAATGTCTGCATCCAATTGTGCAACCCATCCACTCGCTTCTTGGCCTAACGTCAAAGGAACAGCATCCATAAGATGGGTGCGGCCGATTTTAACAATATCAGACCACTCACTAGATTTTGTAGCAAGAGCATCTCTCAAATTCATGAGATTAGGTAAGAGGTCATGTGTGAATGCTTCAGCACTAGCAATATGCATTGCTGTTGGAAATGTATCATTAGATGATTGAGCGCGATTCACATGGTCATTTGGATGAACCGGACTTTTAGTTCCTAAAACTCCACCCGCCATTTCGATAGCACGATTTGCAATAACCTCATTCGAATTCATATTGGATTGAGTACCCGAACCTGTTTGCCAAACCCGTAACGGAAAATGGTCGTTTAATTCTCCCTTAACCACTTCCTCAGAAGCAGCAATAATCAATTTAGCAATATTTGAATCAAGTTCTCCTAAATCGGCATTAACCTTAGCAGCAGCCTGCTTAAGGATACCAAATGCACGAATAACCCCGGGAGGCATTGTGTCATCACCGATATCAAAATTGATTAATGATCTTGCAGTCTGGCAACCATAGTAACGGTCGGAGGGAACTTCCAACTCGCCCATGGTGTCCGCCTCTATGCGTACATCTCCCATGATTGAAGGGCGTAGGTGGTTGTCCATGTCCCTTTCCCTCTCGCAACCGTCAAAGGTGTGAAACTAGAGCATAGCCCGATGGCAAGTTATCGCCTAGTCTGGTTTCAACATCTGCATAAGGCAGCAGGAACCTATGTTATTAGACGAGCAATGGCCAACGACGAGACATTTTGGCCTAACCACGAAAATGGAAACCCGGTTCAAGACGGAGAAGTGATTCCACTTTGGGACATGCCCCCAGACAAGTTGACCTCATTCATTGATGAATGTGAAAACAAAGGCGTAACCTTTGTCGCTTGTGAATGGGGTGGGCCAGATTTTCAAACTCTTGCGAATGACGAACGCATAGTTCTTCTAACATGCTTACGGCACCCGATAAAGCGTCTAGTTTCAAACTATAATTACGACCACTATTGGAGGTGGACAAAGGCTTCTTCGTATGCCGAGTATCTTGCAGAAGGGCATTTACATTCATCTTCAGAATACTATACGCGAATCTTTGCACGAGGCGATACAAACCTAGCCAAAGCCAAATCGAATATTGAATTGTTCGATCACGTAATAATTGCCGAAGACGGAATGTCAGCATTAGACGAATTGGGCTGGACCAAAGAAAGTGATACAACACACCCTACATTCGGTGACAAAAAACGCACATTGGTTCTATTTGCAAAATTTAGGTGGATTCGATTATTCAATTATCTGAGGCAGGTAAAGTATCAACCGTCTAGTGAATTAAATATCGAAGATAAAAACAAGATGGATTTAGAACTATACAATTCACTGAGGGACTAAACGGCCAAGTCCTTTCAAAAAACGCTCTTAGCGCTGCAGCAGTTATGAAATTACTACTCAAGCGCGAGTAACAGATATCATTTGTTGAGGCTGGGCAGGCCTGTCTCCAGGAAGTTTTCTGCAGTCTTCAATAGTCTTGACAACATCCATTCCTTCAACGACTTCACCAAAAATAGCGTGGCCTCCATTTAGCCAAGGAGTAGCTACAGTGGTTAGGAAGAACTGTGACCCACCAGTATTCGGTCCCGAATTAGCCATCGATAAAATCCCTGGACGGTCATGCAACATATTCAGTGCACTTGCTTCGCAAGGAATCTTCCACCCTGGCCCACCAGTTCCTGCACTTCGGCTCATAGGGTCCTTTGAGTTGGGGCATCCACCTTGAATCATGAACTGTTCAATTACACGATGGAAGTGAAGCCCATCATAGAATCCTGAATCTACTAGTTTCAAGAAATTACCAGTTGTCTCTGGGGCTTCTTGAGTGAACAAGCGAATTCTGATATTTCCGGCACTGGTCTGCATCATGACGTCGGTCATGCTACGGGCTGGCGAGGGATGTTGTTGACCCTTCCTATCCAAAATCACTGGTTTAGCCATGGGCGGAAGTGTTGGTCTGCATACGCCCTTGCTTGTTCAGCATTGTATCCTGCAGCATGCAATTGCTGTTCATATTGTAATTGCTCAGGGGTGATGCTAGGGTCTGCGGCAGCCATTCCCGCCATCGGGTCAGCGAAGGCCGCATTAGCAAATGTGTCTTCAGTTAGGTCATTCTTAGAGCGTCCTTTGCGGACGATTAGAATGGATAGAAGAATGATAATCAGGACTCCTCCGCCAATTCCGCCAACTGTAACAGCATCTAAACCACCCTTTGCACTATCTCCAGTGCTCTCGCTGCCATCACCGGTATCTCCATCCCCAGAACCACCATCTCCAGAACCACCGTCTCCAGAACCGCCATCGACTTCAGAACCTCCGTCTTCAGAACCTCCATCACCAGAACCACCGGTATCTGTGATTATACATCCGACATCATCGACTACGTTGATGCCACCAATAGTTGCTGGACATTCATCAAGGGAATCAACGACACCATCTCCGTCAGTATCGACTTCACAGCCGTCATCCTCAACGACTACACCTGCGGGGGAATCTAAACAATTATCATCTAAGTTTTGAATTCCATCGTTATCATCATCAACAAATAATGGAGGACAGCCATCGCCACCTTCACCATTTGCTATTCCGTAAACATCTGGGCATTGGTCGCCTAGGAATCCGCTACTATTGTCGCCAAAGCCATCTTCATCTTCGTCAATCCATTGACTTTCATCCATAGGAGCGAAATCATTCAAATTGGACCAACCATCCTCGTCCAAGTCAGCACATCCATAGCGGTCGCCCCAACTTTCACCATATTTGTCAGGACAATCATCAACGATGCCATCTCCTGAATCTGTTGTGTTGTAGCCATCGCGGTCGACATCGTTAGCCCACAATTCTTCTTCATTTTGGATAGTGAAGTTATCTCCTGTCATTTCATTGTTTAATAGTTCTAATTCGAAGACTGACCCATCCATATTCAGCATTACTTTGCAAGCATAAGTTCCGCTAGCAGTGCTGAAATTGATGAACGTAGAAGATGCCCTCTCAAGAACCATCTGCCCGTAATTTGAATATGTACCCATGGTCGAAGAGTCAATCTCTTCAACCACCATTCCTTCAGAATTAATTAGTTCAAGTGTCCATGAAAAGTCTTCAATCGCTGGACCACGCATATTGTGAATTTCAAAGGAATAGAACAATTCTTCATTACTAATCATTTCAGTTCCACATGACAGATTGCTAACAGCAAGGTCCGCAGGAGCAGGGGCTGTAGGGGTAATTGAGATGTTGTAGTAACCCTCGCCACCAGCAGAATCTACCACTAAAGTGAATGTCCCATCCATTCCTTCGTGAGCGGTATCGTCCATAGACATCCATGATGTTCCATTCCACCCAGTAACCATACTTCCATTTTCATCATATAGGGTTGAAGTGAATGAAGAGCCCACATCAGATATAAATTGAACTTCGACATTGCCCTTATCTTCAAGAGAGAATTGGTAAGCATCAGATGAATCTTGTCCATCTAGGCAGCCCTGACCATTTACTAAGGGATTAGTTCCGAGAACCATTGCATCGGACATATCGGTTCCCGCATCCGTTCCAGTGCCTGCATCCGAGAAACCAATGCATGAAAACGGTGCAACATAATCTACAGGTTCACCAATAATGATTCGATATTCTCCGGCACCACCAGTGAAACCGGCGAATCCGAAATCAGTCCAATTTAACATTAAGGTGAAATCTCCTCCTGTGCCATTAAGATCGGTATCCCAAGTGCTGAAGTAGTCATCGCTAGCAAGTCCAAATGATTCGTCAATACTGCTGCCATTAGAGTCCCATACCAAGTCGCCCCATAAATCTCCATCAGGGGCATTGACCAGAGTGATATTCAAGTTGTCTCCTGGTGCGACACTGATTTTGTAATGGTCGTGCTTATCGGCACTATCCATACAACCTCTGAATTCAACATCAATAGGTTGTCCCAAGTCAATTGCTGTAGATGTAGTGTTACCTGCATCGCTGGAACTCGCAGCATCATTTTGGCTGGCACAAGATGTAGCGACTGTGCCGATTGTAACCTCTGAATTGCGTAGGCCTGAATTATCATCATCACTAGATTCATTCACAACTTCTGTAGTATCGAGTATCGCAATTAATCTGTATGTGCCTTCAACAATATTAGCAGGTATTGTACCTTGTACCGAAACCGTCTTTGTAATTCCAATTTCGATACCGGTGATAGATGAGGATCCAATTAGGTGGTCAAAATCAGAAAGTATCGTATCTGTGGAAAGATAAACTTCAACGTCAAAAGTATCTGTTGTATTTAGTCGACCTGTATTATTTACAATTACATCTGCCGAAAAAGAATCACCTGGATTGGAGGTGGCAACAGAATTAATTTCTTCTACTACAAGGTTTGTAATTGGATTAGAAAAATTAGTCCAAACATCCAGCGTGTAGTTTCCTTTACCGCTGTATGCTGTCAAATTGATGTAATATGTGCCAGCTATGCCTTCTTTAGATGAGCCAAATGAAGATACAGTTTCAGGGTTATCGAACCACCCATAATCGAGCCTAGATCCATTATTATCCTTCAGATATAAATCATAATCATTTGAGGCATCTATCCATGAAAGCGATGCCTCGATAACATGGCTTGCAGGAACATCAAATGCAAACACGTCATATTGATCATCATTATCTAAACATCCAGTGTAAGATGAAGTTACATTTGTTCCCATGTTAGTAGGGGACATTGTGTAATTTTCAGGCGCATCCCCTCCGGTGCTAGCATCATCCTGCGTGCCCCATAGATCAGTACAGTTGACACTTTGATTGGCCCATGTGTCTAGGTCATAGGCCCCATCTCCAGAATAAGCGAGAACTTCTATGTAGAATGTACCGCCGACATCCTCAAACGTTGTACCAACTGTCGAAACGCTTTCATTAGTGCCAGTAGATGCCCAATCCCTGTCGATCCACACAGTTCCGTTATGAATTCCTAAATCGAAGTCGGTTGCGGTAAAGGTAAGTTCAACATCGATATTATATCCTTGTGAAATCTGAACCGAGTACCAATCCTTAGTATCTGCAGAATCGACACATCCCTGAATCGAAGTAGTAGGGTCTGTTCCTAATGATTTTGCGGTTGAAGTGGTATTTCCAGAGTCACCGGTGCTACCGCCATCATTTTGAATAGCCGAACAAGGCGCTCTTCCTGAAGTCCCAGAGTTTCCAACCCGCAGGGGGTTTTCATCTAATTTCACAATATCATACAAACCATCATAATTTGTTAGTTTTGACGGAATATCGGCATTTTGTTCAATGCCATCGGATAGAAGAGGCGCCACATTGTGTTCTACAGGGTCGTTATTATTTTCAAAATCCGCATTAACTAGCGGTGAGAAACACATCATCATCATCAAGCTGGCAAGAAGCAGTGTACTCGTACGCATGGCTCTCAACAAACCGTCCTACCATTAGTCCGCTATCAAAGTACGGATTTTGTGTATTTGTACAAAACACTGTAAAAACATCTAGAGTCTGCCTAAAGGCGCATCAAATTCGAGGCGCTGCGGCATTGACTGCATCCGAGACTCCTTCAGAATATCTCTCGAAGTTTTTGTTGAACATAGTTGCGAGTCTATCCGCAGTGGCATCGTATGCAATCCCATCTGCCCAAGTCTGTCTTGGAATCAAAATTTCTGCAGGAACATTAGGGCATGAAGTCGGAATTTCAAATCCGAATCTTTCGTCAGTCACATATTCCACATCGTTTAGTTCACCATCAAGTGCGGCATTTAGCATTGCACGGGTATATTTGATCTTCATTCGATTACCAACTCCATGCGCTCCTCCAGACCAACCGGTGTTGATTAGCCACGCAGTAGCTCCGTGTTCAGCCATTTTAGCGGATAACAAATCAGCGTAAACCCCGGGGTGCATCGGCATGAAGGGCTCTCCAAAGCAAGCGGAGAATGTAGCCTGTGGTTCTGTAACTCCTATTTCCGTGCCAGCCACTTTAGCAGTATATCCTGAGATGAAATGGTAAGCGGCTTGGGCAGGGGTCAATCTGCTGATGGGAGGTAGAATTCCAAACGCATCACAAGTTAGGAAAATGACATTTTGTGGATGGCCGCCCTTGCTGTCCATAGTTCTATTTTCAATGAATTCGATAGGATAAGAGCCACGGGTATTCTGTGTTTTACTTGTATCAAAGAAGTTGGGTTCACCGTTAGCATCTACGACTATGTTCTCAAGAACAGTTCCTTTTTGTTTAGTAGTCGCGAAAATCTCCGGCTCATCTTCTTCAGAGAGGTTGATCAATTTAGCATAGCAGCCGCCTTCGAAATTGAAGATTCCACTAGCACCCCACCCATGTTCATCGTCACCGATAAGAGCGCGCTTAGGGTCTGCCGAAAGTGTGGTTTTCCCTGTACCTGAAAGGCCAAAGAAAATAGCAGTATTTTTCCCAGTAGTGTTCGCTGAGCAATGCATTGGAAGAATACCTTTCTTTGGTAGAATCAAATTCATGACGCTAAAAATCGATTTTTTGATTTCTCCCGCGTACCTGGTGCCACCGATAATCACTTCACCAGCAGCATAGTTCACAATTACGAAACACTGTGAATTCAAATTAGCATCATCCGCTTCCAAGTGAGGTGCGTGATACACTGTGAATTGCGGGACATGAGATTCTAATTGTTCGGTTGTGGGACGAATAAACATGTTTCTAGCAAATGCATTATGCCATGCGTTTTGATTGATAACTCGAATAGGCAATGCTTCCGTTTCTTCTGCTCCACAATAGAGGTCTTGTACAAACAAATCATCTCTTTTGGATAGATAATCGATTACCTGTGCCTTCAATCTTTCAAACACTACTTTGTCTGTTGAGATGTTAACATCGCCCCAGTTAACATCTTGATTTGTACTTGGATCCTCAACAATGAATTTGTCATTTGGAGACCTACCAGTTCTGTCGCCAGTTTCAGTAATTAAGGCCCCATGGTTTGACAGGAAACCTTCACCTCTTTCAACTGCTAAATCGATAAGAGATAGGTTATCTAGATTCCAATGGACTCTAGCGTTAGTCACGATGCCGCTCTCTCTTAGGTCACCCGAGGGGGTGCCTATAGTGCCCGTCATGATTCGGCGACCCGCGGGACGTCTTTCTCCCTTGCGGTACGAATTCCCCAAAAACACCTCCTCAATGGGTTGAAATGCGAATCCATCAGGGGTGATATTGAAAGCCAGTATCGAGGGGTCGAAGTTTGTATGGAGGAGAAGGCCGAGGATGAAATTCTCTCCAAACGCAAATTCCAGAAAGGCTCAGGGGTAGATTTAGGCAATTTTCTAATCGATACCGAACCCATAGAGGAAATTTCCGAAGAGCCCCCTGAAGTAGAGGTTGAACAGGATATTGATATCGCGATAGGTGAAGTAGCTGAAATCTTCAGTAGGGGCGATGCACCAAGCCGAATAAACCGTGACGGAACTGTAAATGAAGCACCTGAAATGGATAGTGTAACCGAATACGCAATCGAGGGGGAAAAAAGGATACACCTTGGCCTCATGATTTCAATGATTGTGGTTTGGTCTGCTATTGGAGCAATAGTTGGAACCACTCTCGGCCCTATGCTTTCGACAATAGGATTATTGTTGATGGCCGGATTTGGAATTTGGCTAGGCGAAGTTTGGATTCCCAAGAAAAGTATGCACATTTTAGGAATAACATGGGTAATTATTTCGATGAAACTATTGTATGGTCTAGCGATTTCTATGTACTCCTGGGACTGGATTACTCAAACTGAATTAGGTTTTGGACTATTGGGCTTAGTATCTCTAAATATTGTAATTGCACAACACCATAATGAGGATGCAATCGCGGCACAAGCCACCTTGGTTTTACTTGCAATAGGTTCAGCTGCAGGCGGACCATATGGTGAAGAAGGCGTAGCCGTCATGATAGGTTTAGGAACCTTGTTACTTCACAGCCTTGCTTATCTCCGCAAGTCGGGCAACCTAGCATCTTTGGGAATCGCAGTTTCATACCTATGGATTGGCCTCCATGCAATTAGCAATGATTGGAATATTATGGGTGTTGAAATCGTCTCATTCAATGATGAATTGCTATTGTTCTTGTTGATGTTTGGAGTAACGGGAGTTAATGCCATTACGGCAACTAAATTCGCTAAGGAAGAGAATTGGTTTTCATCTGCATTCAATGGAATGGGGCTCGGCAAACCAGGGCTTTGGTCAGTTTCTGTTGGCCTAGGAATGTTTGGAGCACTTCTTGCGATTGCCTCACATCGCTTAGAAACAGGTTATGCAATCGCCCAATTGATACTCTTGATTTCAGCATTTGGACCATCATATCTTGTGGTACGGGGGGAAAGTTGGGAGCGTTTACAGCGTTATGCATTATGGCCAGCGCCATTCTTGCTCGCGGTATTGATTTTAATGGTAAGGGGTATTATTGAGCCACCATTTTCAGAGCCATGGTCGGTTTATGCAGTTTTCAGTGCAACGATTACCATTTTAGCATTACTCAACCATCAACATGCCGTTTCAGACCATGTATTGTGGATTGGGTCGATTGTTGTAGTTATTTTACTGACATTATTAATCCAAGCAGAAGAGACAATTTGGGCACGCGCTCTACTCGTCTGTCAAGCGATTGTTTGGGTCGGGTTGGCGTGGTTAGCGATTCGGAGAGTTTCTCCATCACTAGCCGGAACGGCAACATTAGCTCCTTGGATCTGGTTACTGTTCTTTGCCAGCAACCTTGAGAGTAGATTAATTTCAGTAGATTTGATTCCAATAAATATCAGTGAAACCGATTTGACAGTATACATGCTACTATTGATTGGCATCCAGATTCCTCTCAATTTGAAATTAGGAGATACAGGTGTAAACTTGGCAGGCCGGCTTGCGGGTATGTCGGAATTAAGTGCGCGAATGCGCGATAGTGGAATGATGCGATTATGGAATATTAGTTTCATCACCACACTCAGTACTATTCTTTTCATCAGTAATCCGGGAATAATCACATCCTATGGTCTGGTTTTGATTATGGGGGTGTTACTACTTTCACATGCATTAGCTATGCGAATGGATAGACACCAAGGAACCCCAAGAATCATCCTTGTTTCATGGGCGATAGCGGCGATAGTTTTGCAATGGAGATTTGGTTTTGGGGCATTATGGATTGCACTTCTCGGATTGGCATCTATATTGATAGTTAGTTGGTCTGAAGAGAACGCAAGACGCCTTTCACAAGGAGAAGGGCTGTCGCATGAAGCATTGATGCCAGGTAAATTGATTACAATTACACTAGGTTTCATTTCAGTCATGTTGATGCTAATTGGTTTAGATGAGCCGATTAATGTTGCTTTAACCGACAGCGATCTTCTACCCAGCGGTGTTGACAATCTTCGTCTAGCAGCAATCGTGAGCATGATTACTCTCGGAGGATTATATCTTCCTCGCGCATCAACTTTAGATCGGCTATTACCTTCAGCGATTGCCAGTATAGCGGTATTGATTGCTGTAGGATTAGCAGGGAATAGTTTTGATGACTATCCAACTTTGGCAATAACGGGAATCTGTTTCGTAGGGACAGGTGCTTGGCTTGCCGCCCAAGGAGAGATAAGATCGCGTCTTCGACAAGTATCTCAGAGAGAGGAGCGCCTTGAGAAGTACTTAGCACGTACAGAATTAACTGACCAATTACAGACTGAGCAAGATGAAGAATCTCAAATCAAGATGATAGATGCAGAATTAATACAACTGTCAGAGAAGCAGCAGAAGCGCTCACGCCGCCGTTCTTCAACCGGCAAATATGATATGATTGTAGGTGATATTCATCACAAACCAACCATTGTAATATCGTTCATTTCGGTGACAATTTTAATCGGTGTTTACTTTTCATGGGTATCTGCGTCTTCACTATTGGCTATTGCAATGTCTTCATTCATTTCAGTGCTATTCATTGGAATTGCACGTTGGAGAGCCGAACAAGTCAACCTTCAACTGCCCGATATAATGGGTATTGAATCGCCGGTTGCTGTGACTATGGCCGGCCTAACTTTGATTCAAATTGCAGGTAGATTAGGCGATTCAAGTGTACAGTTAGAATATCAATGGGAAGCGTTGGTTTTACTTGGTTCACTTACAATCCTCGCAGGAATTTCATTGGTTGGAAGAAAGGACCTCGGTCTTCGAATTCCTTCTGCTTTGGAAGGAATAGTACTCCTGATGTTAGTTTCTAGATTGCTGACTTCATTGATGGGAGTTGACAGTATACAACTCCTGCCAACCTTCAGCGATGAACTATCGTGGATAGTGCCTGTGTGGTCATTAGAAGCATTCCTAATCGGTTCAGTATTATTATTCGAATGGGTTGAATCAGAGCGCCTAAAGCGCGATTTAGGTGACCATAGAGGTGCAGCGGGTAGGTTTGTTTGGGCTGCAATGATAATTGTAATTTCATTCGGACCCGCGGGAATTATAGCCGTCGTATTTACCTTCAAGAACGCAATCAAATGGGTTCAACCCGCAGTTCCAGTTGGTCTGGCATTATTCTTACCAATAAGTTGGAACGCACTTGGAAATTGGATCGAAATCATAGATGACACCACAGCCCTATTCATGATAACAATCGGAATGATTGGATTGATTGCAGCCGTTGTTTGCGTGGTGCTGCAGCATGAGGTCTGGGTGGCAGCAAGTTTGTGGATTGGCCATTTACTAATTCCAACCGGGGCGTTTGGCCATTATGAACACACCACGGTTTTGATGATGGTTCTGCTTCTTGCCGTTTCTACAACCTCTTGGCTAATCGGTGTGATTACACTACGGCGAGCTTGGAGAGTCATAGGTGCTATTGATTTACTCATCGCATGGATAATTGCCGGAACCTTGATGCTTGCAGGTGCAACAGAAGTAATGGTTCTAATCATGTTAATGGCAACTGCAATATTACTGGGACTAGTAACGTGGCTTGGACAAAAATACGAAAACGAAATTTCGAATACTTAGTCAACCAATGCACGACGTAATGCAGTAATGATATTTTCAACAGTTTCTAATGGAATCGAGTTATCGACTCCTGGAGCCAAACGTAACGATACGTTTGTTTTAGCTTGAGTGCCCGAATTACGAATACCAATAGAGAGGCCTTCTTTTTCCAATAGCATCAAATTCGCTTCTCCAACTAGGCCATGCCGATTCAGAGTACCTAACGTTAAGGTTGCAATATGTTCCACACTATCTGCTAATTCATTAGCCCCAGTCCATCGAGATCTAACGGTATTATTAATCGAAGTACGCTGTTTGAAGCCTCTATCAAAAGCATCAACCCTTCCATCACAGGCCATTGCACAGAGAACTGCAAGTAGACTTGCAACACCATCACCAACCAAACATCTCCCACCTTTAGGATGTGGTGCAGACATTACTAGATGGCCAGAATCTTCAACCCCGAGGACATGTTTTGTATCCCCTCTAAGCGCTTCAGATAACCACCTGTCCCCAACAGATGTTTGTGAAAATTGAATATCGGAGTTCAGTCGCTTCAATGAAGCCATCAAAGCGAGGTCGGATTCTATACTAGCGGCCAGGTGCCATTCATCCTTTGTTGAACGCAAAATGTGGTCAGCCATTTCATCTCCATCAACAACCCTACAGCCATTTTCAGTCGACTCTATCAAAAGACATCTATCTCCGTCGCCATCCAATGCTGCAGCGATAATTTGGCCCATGGGCGCTCTCTTCAATGAATTGATGAGGACATGGTCATTTCTTGCAGCCTCTTCCCAAGTCCAAGAATCGTTAGGTGATAATTCACCGGCTCCGCAATTCTCGTTGAGAGCATTGGCTTGAGCAGAGACTTCTTCTGCCTCTATGCCATATCTACCTAGAAACACAGCGAGCCAATTTGTAGCCGCCCCTTTGGATGAATCGATTAGGATTTTATTATGCAAAGGCGCGGAGAACATACCGGAAAACTCAGCAAGACGTACAACCAACAGTTCTTGGTGCGCGAAATCTGCATTGAATATCGAGTCTGGTTTGGATAATTCTTCTTGATGAACAAGGTCCACTTCTCTTTCTTCAGCAGCTAATTGGACGATGAGTTCAGAAATTTGGCGCTCAATTGCAGGGCTAGTCTTGAATCCTGATGAATCGAAGACCTTGATGCCTGAATCGGAAACTGGATTATGGCTAGCTGTAATCATACAACCCAGTGCTGAGTTTGTTTCGAGTAATGCGTTGTGTAGGCCAGGAGTTGCACAAATGCCACCATGAACTACTCTGCATCCACCTAAATGTAGCCCTAGAGTGAGGGCTGCAACCAAGTCTGGATTATCGGGCCGTTCATCCCATCCAATAATAACTTGAGAATCAACATCGATGATTCGTGAGATCCCCTCGCCAACCAGACGTAATAATCTCGGAGAAATCGAACGGAGTTCTAACAAATCTGCAATAGCTTGTGCATCATCATCAGGAGATATCTTGACTTCCCCGCGAATTCCATCGGTGCCGAATAGCATCGAATCACCCAATTTTAGAATCGGAATCGTAAATGCCTGTAACTGTAGTATTTGGCATTACCAAGCAACCAAATCCAAGAACTACTCCTGGATTTGTCACAGCATTACATCCGAGTTGTGAATTCGCTCCAATTATTGCACCAAATTTTCGCAGACCCGAAGGGGTTCTCTTGCCATTAAGAATGACGTGAACCTCACCGCCATCATTTCGTAAATTGGATAATTTTACTCCAGCTCCAAGATTTACATCGGGCCCCAATACCGAATCTCCAACATAATTGAAGTGGGGCGCTTTAGCGCCCGGCAAGAGTACGCTATGTTTGGTTTCACTTGCATGACCCACTAGTGCATTAGCACATATCCAAGAATATTCTCTGATGTAGGCGCCATGGCGAATAACAGCATTAGGGCCAATGTAAGAAGGTCCGATGATATGCACGCCAGGTTCAATTTGGGCAGTTTCATCAATATGGACGGGTCCCTTTGAAGAATCTATACCGACTCCGTCTCTTTCTCGTGAGCCAACATCGACTAACATATCGGTAATTTGCCCTTTTAGAGTTGGAAGAATTGACCAAACGGGGCCACTAGGGAAACAAGGTTGACGTCCAAGAGATTCATCCAAAGATGGCCAGAGTTCTTCTGCCATGGGGCCGCTCATCACCCATCCCAGTACCTGCAGCGATTTGACCTTTTCATGCAACGTTGTATACTCTCTTGCCAGTAGAGCGGTCAAGAGTGAACATCACGCAGTTTTTCAGATACCGCGGAATAAAGAATCCAACCTTGCGCGAAGTCAAGCCGTGGTTACGCATCCGGCGGGTATTCGAAAGATAATCCACAATATCAGCAGCCGAACAACCAGGGTTGGTTGTGACATATTCTACAATCTCTAATTTCAGTCTTTCTAGTCTAGCTGTTTTCTGTGATCCTTGACCATCCATGGTTATATTAGGTCTCGATAGTATATTATTCCACAACGGGATTGCCTTGGGGCCCCATGCAATAGACCATTTCAAAGGAAATTTAACATCTCCGACCATCTGAATGATGACCCTCTTCTGTACATCTTATCATGGAACTCTGTTTGGGGATAATGATAGCAACGATTTACTCTACCTCTGCTGTTATAACACCCGGTTCTAGTATTGATGGGAACCATTATTGTGGATAAATCGAGCGCAGGACCATTCGCTTTAGGAATGTCAACCTCGACCCTTTCGGCAATGCCCTCCCAGGATATCTGTTCAAAGGCTGGAGGTAATAGTTCCAAATCATCTTCCAGGCGAATCACCCCTTCAGCCAAGCGTTTTGGGGCCCAAGTATTGGGATTAGGGCCATCTAGCCATTGCACAACCCTCTTCATATCCGCTGGCTCTAGAAGAGTGATGAATGTCCTTTCCCACCAGCCAGGAGAACGTACAATCGTGACATGATGAATACCGGGCTTGACATCCCTATCATCCAAATTATCCGACCATGTTCTACAAATGCCTTCAATTCTGACTGGGATTATTGGCATATTTGGCGCCATAATATCACATAGCCTGTATGGGTTTGCAAGTTCACCTGCAATCAATAACGGTCTGCGTTTTTCTAAATCTATTACATCTGAAACCGTTGTACCATCTTCAAAAGAGTGCGAACCGATAAAGTCACGCAATCCAGCCAAATCGATACTTTCACCCTCTGGCATTTGAGGGGCTGAAATCTTACTAATTTCCCGGCTAGTGAAAAACACAGGCCCTGGTGGTAATGGCAGCGGTGAATTACCGGGGGGGTTTGGCCAAAGCCTTGGAGAAGAGGACATAGCCAACCGACCTAGATTCCATTGTTGAAACTTGCTCAGAGAATGAACCTTGGCAGATGTCTTGCCACAGTGCTGGGTGAAACCGAGCCAACAATAGATCCTTCAGAATCGGTTACAGCCAATTGATTCAAATCATGAGTTAGCATTAATGCTGCAGCTTTGAGGAGGGGTGTATTTTGGCGCATTGTGAAAGTATTTTGAGTAATCAATTGTCGTGCAGGAATAGCATGCATCCAAGCAATGTCCCGATTGACCGACTTCCTTGCAATTAATTTCAAAACATCTACTGCGTGTATTCTTCCTATCGGAACACGCTCAGAATTTACGATGAACAAGTGGTCCCAATCCCTCTTAGTGATCCTGTCAAGGGCATCGGCTACCGACGCGTCTTTGCCGAGAACATTCGGAACACTCATGACTTGGCCACAGGTCAACGAGCGAATTGATTTTGCACCATTTCGTCGTGCCGGGTTTAGCGGTTTACTTTGTGGCATTTTACACCCTCTCTATTCGCCCGCCCTCCACTCTACCTATTTGAAACCATCAAGTAAATGGGGCGATAATATGACATAATTCAGGAAATAAAACCCCTTAAAACGCCCACAAACTCACGCCTTAGTGCATATAACAAGAAAGAAACTCCCTGATTGTAGCGGGACTTCCCCTGTTGATGCGCGCGAAACGAACCTTCAATGGGAAAGAGTCTCCGAGCCTCTACTATGGCACTGCCCGCAGATGTACTAACCCGCCTGGCTAGCCTTTCAGGATACGACCAAATGCTTGAGATGGACACAGTTAGTCGAACCCATGGTGTCGGATTAGCAGAAATCGAATCCCAATTAGCAGCATTCAACGCTTCAGCCCCAGTTACTACACCTTCACCGATTGAATTGGAAGATGAGTTTGTACCGGGTGCATACAAGGACGTTGTCGATTTAGGTCCGGCTCAACCGATTCAAACCGGGCCTAACTATATCGATAACCCTGATCAATATCGAATGAAATACAATCCTTCACAAACTGGTCAAAGCAATCAATCCCAAGTACGCCAAGCGATTATCTGCCCAGCTTGCTCCTCTCCTCTAGGGATCCCAGATGTTAGGCCAATCAAGGTCATCTGCCCACAATGCATGCATGAAGCGGTATTCAATTCGTGATTAAATTCCCCAATAGCGTTCGCCTTGGGCTTGCCTTGCTTGTACAGCACGTACGATAGTAGTGGTTACCCACAGTATTGCAATCCACATCAATGGCTCTAACATTACTTCCCAAATGCCTTGCACTGAGAATTCATAATCGCCACCAGTCAACACATTAATCGCAATTTCTAATCCTTGATCTAATAATGAATAAACAACCATTGCAAACACTCCCAAAACAATCAATCTTCCAGAGAATGAACCTTTCTGTAATCTTAGTAACATAAAACCAGCAGTCGATGTCAAGAAGGCGATAACAATCCAAGCAAGAGCCGAATGCACCACTGCTATCCATAAAACCGAATAATTGGCATCTGCTTCAAGTTCGATAAATTTGTCATATCCCGTGGCAACAGCAAAAATCGCACTGAATACTGTTGCAGTCCAAAGAAGGGATGAGAACATAGCGGCATCTGCATTCTCTCTCATCTCTTGAGCGATTCTACCAACGGTCGCTTCAAGACCAAGGCCCTTGGATAGGATAAACAAACCAAAAACTAGGGGAAGGGCGCCGATTACAATTCCACCTAATGTATCGGGGAGCATGACTCCTAGGCCGAAAATTGCCATGATTGCTCCAAGGGGAACTAACATCTTAGCACGCCATTTTGGGTCCTCCAACGCTTTGACGATGTAGTAGTATGTACCTTCAATACCTTTGGATTGCTTAACAATAATTTTCTGAACATGGTCAATTCGTACTTGACTTTGGATAATTGGTAAAACAGATTCATCTTCCGCCCCATCCGTTACTAGAATCGCTTGATCTGGTTGAAATTCAGTTACCACTTCTTCTAACTGAGCAGCAATCGCCCGATCTGAGCGAACACCGACTTTTTCGTCACCAGTAAGGATTGCGATTTCGACCTCATCGGTCTCACTGTTAGATTCTACAAGATTGTCGTGTTGATGAAGAGCACCTAATATTGCATTGGTATCACTTTCTTCTGGGTCAGCAATACCAAGCCTTAGTGCTGCTGTCAGCACTTGCTTCCGGCCAACTACGGGCCCGCGTATCGCTGTTTTTATCCCGAGATCATTGTCTCGGTCAACAGTTAGTACGAGAGTTCGAGTCATTGTTCAGCCCCGGCTACAATGTCCCTGACGCAGTCCCTATTCATCAATCATCGCCCGATTTGGGCGTTTCAACATTAACTTCAACGCTCGCTTGTTTTTTTCGTCGACGCTGTTTAGCGCGAATATATTTCAGAGGGTGATCCATCCAGGGCTGATCACACAACCTGTCATCACCAGTTCGCACTGCACAATTGTGGTTAACCTTCAATTTAGAACATCCAGATGGCGTATATTCTCTTTCATAGAGGTGATTCACCTGGTATGTTGTTGTTCCTTCATTGAAGTCAGGAGCAGCTCTGAAGAAATCGACAGTAGTCTCGGTTGGTAAACCAATACATCTCGAAATGGAACCAAGGAATACTCTGCCAAAATGATTGACATTCACCCCCTCTGCTAATTCAGATACAGCCTTACGCATACAAGGCGGCCAGTCTTCTTCACCCGCCCCTATAAGCGCAATAGTCTCCGCAGTACGTGATGCTACGAGCCCTCTAATCATCCCAACTGGTTCGGATAGCCGAATCAACAAACTTTCATCCATCTTCTCCATCTTTTCAAGAGCATCAATCTTGATATCATCTTTCATTCGTTCTCGTAATAGCCTAGCAACCTTCCCTCTAGACGAATATTTGTCACCTTCGTCGTGAAGGGTTACCCAGCCGTCTTTGATGTCACTGTTCGGAAGCCTCCAGCGAGAACCCGTAATTCCAGTACACAACTCAATAAAATCGGATAGACCTATTTTCCAGATTCCATTTTTGTCACATTCTATTTCAGAAATATACGTATTAGCAATTATGGTAATAGCATCATCCTGTTCAAGAATGCGCTGTGCTCGTTCTGCTTCAGCCTGAGCCCATCTAGAAATCAGCCTTTCATCTTCACTTGCCCCAACTACTAATCGTGCATAATAGAATGAAAAGGCCTCGAGCAACCGGCCTTCTTCGGTGTGTATGTCGCCTACTGAGGCAACTTCTACACCGTCTTTGCTGTCAACAGAATCGACCAAGCGAGATCTTGCACGTACACGTGCTCTCTCCATCATCGCCCCGTCAAGTAACTCATCGATGTCAATTTGATGTTTCGATGCCATACCCGCAATCCAAGTTCTTGCCTGGGGCAAGAACGGGTATCTTGCAAGTGTGACCTCGTCTCCAAGGTCGGGAATAGCATACGGCTTGGGCACAGAAGCCCATTTTCGAGGGAAGCATTTGAACCCTCTTATTCATGTGGGATATAGAGGTGGCCTGAGACGATGCAACCGGTAAACCAAGAGTTGGTTCTCATCCAAGATGAGATACGGAAATTTTTCGGTTGGAGCCTCGAGTCTGATATTGAAAGCGCAATCAATCTGTCGAAATTTTGTAAAAACCCAACACATTCCCTTTCTTTAGAAGGCAAGGTGACAGTTGTAGGGGCAGCGGCACCCCTTGGTTATATTCCGACATTGCCAACGATTGTAGCAGATGGTGCAATCGGTGCATTAGAGAATTATTCAAAAGTTGTCTTAATCGTAAGTGATGGCGATGGAACACCCCATATCGAGAACGCCCTTAACAAGGGGATTCCAATATGCCTTCACGCCCACGGTGACAATACTAGTGCCTGGAAAAATGTACTTTCGCTTATCGATGAACACCAAGAAGTGATACTAACCCACCAAACTCCAAACGACATTGAAGGAATGCATAATCCCGGAGGATTTACTGACGGCGATAGAGCAGTGTGTATTGCATTCGCTTTAGGGGCCGAAGAAGTTGAATTGATCGGCTTTTCAACCAATGAGGTGGGGGCATGGTCTGGAGTAACCGATGAAAAACGAAAATTAATCAAGTTGAAGTGGATGAGTAAAGTGTTACGATTGCTTTCATTGGAGGTTGGCGCATGAAAAAAAATCATACCCTATGGATTATTGCACTAATCGTCGTAAATTCAGGGTGGTACATCGTTACCCAACAAAATGCAAGCCAAGAGATCAATCGGCCAGGGGCAGACTTTTCTGAAGAGAGAGAAGCAGAAATTACCGCATTTGTTGGTGACAATAGTGATTATGAATTAGTCCATTGCTTCGAATCGATTAACGGTGGACTCTACAATGTTAGTATCAAAATAGAGATGGATTCTGAAATTCTGTATTCATGGGAAGGTAAAACAAATGATGATTGCATGACCTTTTCATCGTCTTCAGACGAGGGGACGCTAATCATAATTACCGAAATTGAAGAAGGTGTAGAAGTCACAACTACTCTCTATACATGGCCATTAAAGAACGCATTAATTCCCGGATTTCTAGTCTTTTCAATAGGCACCTTACTCCTAGCCTATGGGGAAACAATTGTTAGGTCACTTATCCGTAAAAGGTTAGAGAGAACCGACGCTATTGCTGTTGAGGAAATCATAGAATTTGAGGCAAAACCCTCTGCAATCTGGCAAGAGCCAGTTAGGCCACAATAATCACAAGAAGTCGGCCAGGCTCATCTGTTTAGCCTTGTCATTTTTGAATAGACTATCGGCGCTATCAGCCAACCATTCTACATTTTGTTTGGTATAATGATCTACACCATATGTTTCCATTACGTGCTTTGTAACTTTAATGTATTTTCTTACAGCGCCCTCTGTAACAGTTAATGCAAGATTCCCATTACACATTTCACCTTCTGCCTTACGAACACCAAAAGCACTCATACCCCTGCCACTTTGTTTGGGCGGTTGTATGCATTTCGCAGCTAAAGGCATTCTTCGATACGAATGTCCGCATTTAAGACATCTGACTTTTTGACGAGTAAACGCTACTAGATTACCTCTCAAATCAGGTAGGAAATGTGAGCGAACAACACTAGATGCTACAGTTCTAACATCTACTGCTCTCAGTCTATGACCCAGGGATAATTGACCATTCATTTTGTCAATCATTGTCTCTAGAGTTTTGTATGCAGACAAAGGTGGGCCTTCAGACATATCCTTGGTCGAGTGAGTGAAACCAAGCCCCCTCACAGCGGCTACCGTGCCGAGGCGCCGTTCGACGAAGTCCATGCGTTTGCTGAGAGATTTTGGATGAGGCTGCTCGATTGTAGCCTCGTAGAACCATCTTTCATAATGCCATCCCGAATCAACATTCAAAGCTTCTTTATCGACTTCAGTTGGATTCAACCGTGTCGTTAAAACCAATGGGGCATCCATTTGACCTCCACGGTTTGATGGCAAAATCTCTCTACTGAAATTTAGTAAACCATCCATCAATAACATGATTGCGTCTTCATCACCATCGCAGTTTCTTCGCTTAGAAGCATGAAATAGAGGGTGGGCATATCCTCCTGAACTATTTGTAAATCCAATTATCCGAGATAGTACTCCGCCTGAGGTGTGTGGTGCGAGTGCACAGATTAATTGGCCCACTAAATCGCTTGGGGTCTCGGCATGATAGAATGGCTCCATGCCATAAAACCGGACCAATAAATCATCAATATATTTGGCAGCTCTAATGAAATATTCAGCACCATTCTTTGCTAGAATGAAATCCTGAGGGAAGAGTTCCAGTAACTGGTCGCTTCTGCACAATTCTTCACCAAAGCAGTCATGGGTGTATCCTAGGTGTTTCAAACGATTCCATTCAACCTCTATCTCATCAGGGGTGAAATGTGTTACAGGTACATCGCTCATGTCGAAACGTATAGTGCCATCTCTGAATACAGGGAGGCCATGCTTTGCACGTAAAACACCCTTTTCTATGGGTTCAGGAGTCTGATTTTTACTCATCAATTTCTTTACCCCCTTGATTCGTTTCGGCACACGATCAAGCCCGAGAGATATCCTAGCATCTTCGAGTAGATGGTCAAGTCTAACCGTTTGAAGTTCACCGCGGCGCCTAGATTTTTCTTTTTCACCAGACACCCTCAATTCGGTCCGACCACCACAAGTCTCACCAGGGCGCCCTTCACCCAAATCATTCAATTTCCGGTGATTACAAGTTATCATTGGAGTTTTTTTATCACAGACTGTACAAAATCTAACACCCATCTGTACACGTAATTCTTGTTGTTCTGCAGCGTTGCCCATCAATCTTTGATTTCCACCAAATAGTGCCAAGGGGAATAGGGAATGTACAGTAGGTTTTTCGCGCGGTGCACTTTTTTCAGGTCTCCCCATCCTGCAGCCAACTCTTACAGGTGCGGAATGCTCCCATCTTATTCGTGAGATTTGTCTAATTTGAGTAATAATACCATCAACAGCATGGTCATCTTCTAAGATCTGAGATTGGAGGAATTTTTCTGGTTTGACAGGTCCTGGGTCTGGTAATTTATCTGCAGCTTCTTTACCGATCATGTCGGTTTCTGCAATTCCAAGACCACGTTGCCTAGCGCCTGTTTCAGCAGCGATTCTGACCGACGACCGCTCTCCCTCCAATTCATTCTTACGTTTTCTTTCATCAGCAAGAATTATTTCAGCCTCTCTGAGGTCTTGAATCCTACCTTTGAACACAGCAGCAGCGTCTTCAATCCGAAGGGGGGCTTTACCGGTTGAAGAAAAGCCAAGACCATCTAACATCGCTTGCCAACCTTCGGTTATCACGAGGTCATCTCCCTCATGATGATGAGCAAGTCCCAGCATTAGGGCAGAGCCTTTGACCAAGCCATGAATTCTAAGCACCCAACTATGGGGTACGAGCGAATCAAAAATCCCATCTTCGACAGGAATATCTGGGCCGGGGATTGCCCCGTGGTCCAATTCTACCTCATTTTCAGGACGAAGCACCTCCATTTCTTCAGCATCCCATCCTTTTACCCCTGCGACGAATCGCAAGTTCCCATCTCGGATGGTCGACGTCTCAATCATTTTCAACAACGCAGGCACCCATTCAATCGGCAGGTCTAGCCACCAAGGGTTATGCGGGCCGACTAAAGATGTCGAGAACCGTATTGCAATTTCTTTAGTTGAATTCCATGAGGGATTGAGTGCGATTAGAGCGTCTCTCCATTTACGCCTAGTATGGAATCTTACGTCCATGTCAGTCGTCTGGTTTATCGGTGAACCGGGCACCCCCTCCGGCATCGATTTTCTATCTAGTAGCATAATTCGACAGAAGTCTTCCACGGCTTGTTCACTATCCAAGGCGTCGATTAAATCAGCAGCCCACCAATCATGAGAGTAACCAGCGGGAACCAAATTTTTGTTATTCTCCATGAACTCTCCATATCCTAAAACAAGTTCTCCGTTATCCCAAATGGATGCTACTTTGGCCTTATCTTTTCTAAATGAAGCGGCATCATCATATCGTCTGAAACTTCCATCTTTCAATATAGCCCAAGGCCCTTCAGCAATATCACAAGGAGTGATTGCACAGGCCTTTCCTGGTCTTTCGATTTTCATTTGTGTACCGACTGTGATGAAATCATCCATTGCAGCCATACTTGCTGCATTACAAGATCCAGCGGCCAACCCCGACGGTCTTGCCCGGCCATATCTAAGACGGAAACCACCCGGCTCAAGAGGGGCACCGAAAACAGGTCTACCTGCAATAATATCCTTCATAAATTTCGAAATCGCTGGAACCTTTCTTGATTTGAAACCATTGGAATTAACCCCTTCATCCTTCGCTTTATTCTTATTTGCAAAGATAGATATGAACTCCCAGCCGGGAACATTTAGGCGCTCAGTGTGGCGTTGAATCTTTGGCGCTTTAAGGCACAACCCTTCCCCAATTACAAGAAGAACACCTCCGCGAATACGAGCGTCGTCAATATTTCGAACCCTGCCGTAACCAGCACATTCGATATCCTCAGTAGATTCTCCATTGATCATTACAGGGCACGCCCTGACAATCGTATCAACTTCCTCAGGAGGGGGTCGGTATTGTAGACCGCCACGATATAATCCAAATTCTTCTTTGACTCTTTCAACCTCATCATCCGTTGGTTTGTATGCATCAACATTCAATTCTCTTCGAACCATATCGGCGATTAGGACAGCAAGCGCTTGGGCCGTCCCTCCCGCAGCACGAATAGGTCCGGCGAAATGTATTGAGAGAAATTGGGAGCCATCAACATTTGATAATAGTCTAACTTCACTTATTCCCTCTAAGGGTGCAACTAATACAGCTTCTGTCAAAATAGCCAATCCTACACGAAGTGCAACATCGATACTCTTCTGTAAATCATATCCGGCTTCACGGAATCTTTTTGCAACCATAGTTGCCATTTTGATAGAAGTTGTTTCACGGTCAAACTCTGCGAGTAGTATTCTGATATCTTCAGCAACCTCGACACCTTCAAGGTGGTGAATGAGCAATTTTTCAGTCCTACTTGCTAAATCAGAAGCCCGGGGAATTTCAACTTCTAATGTGTGGTCAAAGCCTTTCGCTCTAGCTTTAGCGGCGATTTGGTAAGCCTCCTCGGTTCGTTCATCAAACCAATCATGATATGACTCCATCTCTTTTTCGAGACGTGCAATATCCAAGCCCAGAAGAGGGTCGTGGACATCCTTCGCACCCTCTTGAAGCATGGCTACCCCTCACGGCTTCTCACCGGTGGCTCATAAGGACTCTCACTCAACTCTCCACTGATTCAAGGAAAGGTTCATCCGTCTCAAATGGATGGTGTAGTCCATGTCGGTATCACCTGCTCTGCGCGAAGACCCCCGCTGGGCTCGTTTAGTCGACACGGTCCGAGACCTTGCATTCCTTGACGGGGGCTCCGATGAAGCCTTCACTTTGGCAAGCGGCAGAACATCGCGTTGGTTCTTCGATATGAAGCCAGTAATGATGAATCCAGAGGCGGGACGCCTTGTGGGCGAATTGATGAACCTAAGATGTGATGAAATTGGAGCAGATTTTGTAGGGGGGTTAGAACTCGGTGCAGTTCCATTAGCGGCTTTGGTTATAGCAACGGATTACACATCCGATAGACTGGGCTTTATGGTCCGAAAACAAGCGAAAGGGCGAGGGGGCCGCAAGACAAACAATCCACCCGGAATCGAAGGAACATCAATCGCAGAGGGTGGTGATGTAATCATTCTCGAGGATGTGACCACGACCGGCGGTTCTGCAATTCAAGCCGTTAGGCGCATCGAGGAAGATACGCCCTGTAAAGTGGTTGCAGTCATTACTATTCTAGATCGTGAAGAGGGCGGAAAAGAGGCATTTGAGGCAGCAGGTATCACTTTCGAGAGCTTGTTGGTACGTTCAGATATTTCCGGGTGAATAATTTGGAATTAAATCCACTTGATGCAGACCTTGATGGTCCAACTATCAGGGATTCAACCGCTCCCGAGGGATTGCTATTCCATTATGCCGAACAAGCAAAACCCCTTGCTACTCCTTGGCAAATAGCAGTTGAAAGAGCGAAATTGGTAAGGAAGTGCAAACTGCCAAACGGAATCATTCTCGACCCAGCCTGCGGTAGTGGCATTCAACTTGCAGCATATTGTGCAATGATGGGCAGAGAGGGTTTGGGAATCGAGTTAGATGAAGCAACAGCTAAGGCTGCAAACTCGAACTTCCTCCGGGTATCGCAACATGGCTTTGATGCAGCATTATTAGGCTCAAGAATCCGCGTTGGTGATGGAACGGTGGGAGACTCATCACAAAAGATTGCTATGCTACATCTAGATCCGGCAAGGCCCCGAAACTCACGGACGCATGGCCTAGGTGAAATGGCACCGCCACTATCTGAAATTTTTGCAGCTTGGAAAGACCACCTTTCACATGGCGAGCGCGGTCCAGCGATTCTGTTGGACTTATCTCCGAGATTAATATCCGAACAGCGACAAGAAGTTGAAACCCTGGTCGAGGAGCATTGGCCAGGTATTGGCAAAACTTGGGTTTGGACTAGCCGTGGACGGGGGAGAATCGACAGATTGTCACTATGGCTTGGGCAATTATCTTCACCAAATAACGAACGCCGTTTTATTCGTATACCTCCAACTCTCAAGAACAAGCCCACAATTGTCGAAGGCGGAATATCACCATTTCCTTCACACCGAAGGCCTCCTCGAAAGGGAGAGCATGTCAGCATTCTAGACGCCGCGTTAGTAGAATCGGGCTTAGCCACAGAATTCCTCAACGATGTTCTTCCCGGCCAAGAGGTGACCTGGAGTATTTCTGAAGGCAGGAGGCCACAGATACATCATTTAGATATCTTCACTTTCAAAGACCCGAATCAACCCCTTCTGATTCAGGCTACAGGACGTATTGTCAAACTTGTTCATTGCGACCTTTCCGAAGATACAATCTCCCATCTTGTAGATGCCGCAAGAGAGTATGGATTTGGCAAATTGACCCTACGGGTCCCGCTCGACCCAGAACTCCAGCCGCGGCTTCAGGGGAGCATCGATCGGCAACTGGCGGTTAGGGGGGGAGGCCACACTGGTTTTGTCGCCAAACAACCGGGCGATTCGATGTTACTCCTATGCCTAATCTCTTAAGATGGCTCTAAGCACGGCGAACAGGGTTTTTGGGCACCTCACTTTCATGGCGCAGTCTCGCGAATGTCGAATCGCGGTCTTGATATAGGGGTGGTTTGTCGCAAAGCCGTTCAACAGCATGTTGTACGCGTTTCACAGGTGAACTTCGATGGCAACTGATCAGGAATTGGGAGATGACTTCTCCTACATGCTTCGTATGGCAGACACCGATATCGACGGTCTCAAACCTCTAGGTACTGCACTAACCGCAGTCCGTG
>Ga0209091_10000641_pt1 | contig 32762 bp, 54 predicted proteins | sample ArcticOcean_MG_C_6_FD_187438 | JGI IMG/M metagenome (GOLD analysis project Ga0209091, IMG submission 187438) | Marine microbial communities from western Arctic Ocean - ArcticOcean_MG_CB8_128 (SPAdes) (version 2) | ecosystem: Environmental > Aquatic > Marine > Oceanic | place: Arctic Ocean...
AGAGTTAGCATTTCATAACGGAATAAGGGAAACAGATAAGTTTCATATAAACGCACAAGTTTGGTGCAAGTGGCTAAATACTATGAGGGACTTAATTTGGAGTGGACAAAAACATTTTGAACAAGGGAGCCACCACGCTATAAATAAAGAAGTAAGAAATTTAATAGAAACAAAACTAAAATTATTGAAATGATAAGTAATATAGTATTTTTCGTAATGGGAATTGTAATAGGAATTTATATAGAAAGTCAAATTGATAAACATATAGATGATAATACTAAATAATTAGTAACACATTTATAAAAATGAGAGGGGGGTAGCCCATCTGCCCCCCACCCTCATCAATACAGAAATAGATATGGCAATACAGAAAGCAGGAAAAAGGGTCTTAAAAACAACGAGGTGTAGCCGAGAGGGGAGAATGATACATTGTCCCAAGTGTGATATGCCGACAGTAGTTTATCATTTAACTTTCTCATCACTAACGTGTTGGAAGTGTAAAGGAGATATAAGAAAATACGATTGGTTCTTAGAAACTAATGTTACGAGAATAAAAAACAATAAGAATTTGGAAAAGTGTTAGAAACTTCTTATCTTGTAATATGAAACGAATAATAATTACAGAGGGAGAGGTAAAAACGCAGAGGGACGCAGTCCTTTGGCACCTCAAAACGTATGGCAACATTATTAGTTGGGAGGCAATAAAAGAATATGGTGCTACTAGATTATCAGCAATCATTTTCAACCTTAGAAATGAGGGCTACCAATTAGATGGAATAGATGAGCCACACACAACGAGGTTCGGCAGAACAACGAAAGTTACAAGATACTTTTACCGAGAACCGCAACGGAAAATTCATCAAGGTAATCTGTTTTAAGAAAACTTTTTACTAAGTTTACCCATTACTAAACGTATGGGGAACAAAACATTATCAGCACTAAAGAAACAATTAGATAAGATATTCTCAGTATTTGTGAGAATGAGAACGGCAGATGAGCAGGGGTATGTAACCTGCTTTACCTGTGATAAGAAAGACCATTGGAAAAAATTACAATGCGGACACTTTCAAAGTAGAAGATATTTACCAACAAGATTTCACGAACAAAATTGTCAGGTTCAGTGTGTAAAATGTAATATGTTTATGCAAGGACAACAATACGCTTTCAGTAAATTACTAGACTTAAGATACCAAGAGGGAACGTCTGAGAGATTAGAACGATTATCAAGGACTACTGTCAAATTTATGCGTTGCGACTATGACGAGTTAATCAAGGAGTATACTGCAAAAGTGCAGTTGCTAACACAAGGTATTGATAACTAAATTAGCGTTGAGGTTTAATCAATGGAATTTAAGGCATAGTTTTAACAAGTGAAAAAAGCAGACTATATTTCATACCAACATAAGATTATCGTAGACAAGTTTTTGGGAGATGTTATACTGCACATAGACGAAGTAGGAACAGATGAGAGTTTTGGAAACATAATGGAAGTGATAGACATAGTAATAGATTATCATAACGAGTTTAACAAAGACGGAGGACATCAAGGGTATTTACAAGATTACTTAAATATAATACCAATCAACATTACCTGTGCAGCACAAGGTTATCTTATAGGATTGTCAAGTGAAAAGAATATGAATATAATGACACATATTAGAAAGGCAGTTAATGAAGCAAGTTGGGACTGTGTCAAAGAATTGCAAGACTTAGAAATTGAAAAAGAATAAATTGGATAATTCTAAGATACACATTGAGATAGGGCTATCACGTCCTAAGTTTGAAGATATGTGCCGACTATTTACAACGGACAAAAATAAGATAGATGATTTGGTGCAGGAAACTATGATGGCATTATTAAGTATGAACCCTCACACTCTGAGAGATATTTATAATAAAGATGGATTGGAGGGCATACATTGTTATTCCGCTATAATTATAAGACGTGCCTGTATTAGTAAGAAGAATAAGTTTTACTCTCTTTATAATAAGTACTATACAATTATAGATGATAGATATGCAGACGATACTTTTGACAATAGAAATATGTTAGCCAACATACCTAATGATAGCCGACCTTTAAAAGATATACTGATAGATGATATAGAGGAGACTATGGCAAAAATGTATTGGTATGATAAAGAAATACTATACCGGTATTATTATAAAGGAAACACACTAGACACACTACACGAAGAAACAAGAATTCCAAGAGGGAGTTTGTTCAAGACAATTAAACGTGCAAGAAAATACATAAAAGATGTTCTACGCAAGTAAGGAGATAAGGAAAGAGAGACTAGACATCTGTAAAGGGTGTGAGCATTACCATTCATTTTTAGGTAACTGCAAATTATGTGGTTGTTTTATGAAAGTAAAAACTGCTATTGCTACTATGCAATGTGCCGACACAAATAACAGGAAGTGGGATAGAATTGTAGAGGTAAACGAAAATACATTACAGGTTCCGCCAGAGTTTAGGGAGGAAATAATAGAATTGTATAAAGCACTTCAAAGCGGAAACTTGAATGAGAACGATAATAAGCAAAGAGTGATAACTCTGCATAATACTATATACGGAACAAACTATGCTACTAACACAACTTGTAGTAGTTGTCATAAAAACGTAAGGGAGGGAATAAATAAATTATATAATGAAATACAAGGGGATAAAGGCGGTGCTAAGGAGTAATATAAAATCTGGAGTTAAAGTATTGTGGACTTGGGACGAAGCAGCAAATCATTTCACGCAGATATATAAAGCGTATTCAGATGGGCTAACTATTTATACACCCATTCAATTACTAAATAGATTAGATGACATTAGAGAAACTGATTGAGAGAATAAATTCTGGTGAGCTTTCTATGGACAAGAGTAAAGAGTTGGTACTCAGGTTCTTGCAAGAGCAGAAAGATATATGTTCACTCTACGCATTTCCAGGTAGGTATCAGGGTGAGGCAAAACATAACATAAAGAATTGTTGGAACGCTTATTACTTAGGTATTGCTGACGATATTGTAAACGATAAGGTTAATAAAAATTATATAAAATGATAACACGAGAGAAACTAACAAGCATTAAGCCAACAGAAAACAATCCTAGAATGATAAAGGATAAGAAGTACAAGAAATTAGTACAAAGTATTAAAGATTTTCCTGAGATGTTAGAGTTAAGACCTATCATAGTCAATGAGAAAATGGAGATACTTGGAGGGAATATGAGGTATAGAGCTTGTAGAGAGGTGGGTTTAAAAGAGGTGCCTGTAATTATAGCTAAAGATTTGAATGACGCTAAACAAAAAGAGTTTATGATTAAGGATAATGTTCAGTCAGGAGAGTGGGATTGGGCTTTACTTGCTAATGATTGGGACAATGTAAAGATTGCAGATTGGGGTATAGATGTTTGGCAGGGAGAAACAACAGGGTACATACCAAACTATGACCCTGAGAGTGGGGACAACGAAATCACTCAGAAAGAATTTGATAGACGTACAAATGAAATGGAGCAAAGAATGAATAAAATGGCTGAGGCAACAAGAGAAATAATATGTCCAGAATGTGGAAATGAATTTGGCATTCAATAAATAAAAGCGTATCTTGGTATGATGAATAAAGAAAAAGCAGACAGATTATTAAAGGGCAAAGATTATAAGTTTGCTAAAAGTATGCCGAAAGACCCCCACGCTTATACTATGTTTTATGATTGGGGTAGTAGGAAAACATTTGAAGCGGTAGTACAATTTATAAGGGACAACGGAAAGCGAGAGCATTGGAATTATGGCAAGTATTATATATACTATTACCTTGACGGATATAAGTATTGGACTATGGGCTATGACCTACCAACAACAAAACTAATTAACAGGGCGAAAGTTGTGGAGCCGATACCAGACGAGGAGTTCACAATGCTAAACCCTAAATATAATGTAGATGAATTTTCTAAAGACTAAAACTATGAACAAAGTACAACACAAGCACGGAAAACATTATTTCACACAAGGAGGTATAAACCACCCCCAAGTAAATGAGATGATAAAAGAGAGATACCCTGAGGGAATTGACTTTTGCTACACCGACCCTCCTTGGGGAACAGGAAATCTTAACTATTGGAAAACAATGAACAATAAAGCCAACCCAATAAATATGACTGAGCAACTAGACCAAGAGCAGTTGGAGGTAATTGTTGCAGATACTATTTGTGATAACGTAATCAACTACGCTTTCATAGTATACGGAATAAGAGAGGCGGAAAGTTTAATGAAGAAGTTCAAAGCGAAACCTAACGTGAAAGATGTACAGTATATAAAGAAGAAGTATCAATCAGGTAGCAAGTGGTATGAGAATTGTATAATCATAGTTACTCTAAATAATGCAGAGGTGCGAGACTTCTCAGAACTAAACGGACAGAATGGTATTAAAAGTTTGAAAACAGTATGCGAAATGTTCAAGGGTAAATTCAGAAGTTGTCTTGAAATGTTCGTAGGGATAGGATATTATGCAAAAGTCCTAGATAAATACGGCTTTGATATTATAGGGAACGAACTGAATGCTGCAAGATTAGAAAAAGCAATAGCAAAACTTCCAATGAAATTTCATAACGAATGATAGAATGTAAGGAGATACTTTGGGATAGTATAAAGCACTACCAAAAACCTGCTGAGAAAGACGGCATACTCTTTTCAAGCAACTCAGATTACTATGGGTTTTATATTGATGGAGAGTTTTTTGGCTTTGGAGCCGTACTATACAAAGGACAAGACGCAACCTCTAAATCAGATTGGATATTCCCTGAGTATAGACGTAAAGGTTTGTACTTAAAAGTATACCCTATGAAAAAACAGATGGCTTTTGATAGGGGAATAAGATATTTACACGGACATTGTACCGAGATGTCTATTGGAGCACACGTTCAAATGGGAGCAGATGTAATCAAAGTATATAAAAACGGAATAACAAAAATCAGGTATGAAAATCTATCTTAAAGACAATGTAATTGAAGCTGCAAAAAAACGTATGCATTATTTGTTCAGCGAATTTGATGAGGTTATAGTTGGCTTTAGTGGTGGGAAAGATAGCACTTGCACGTTTCACGTGGCACTTGAAGTTGCTACGGAGTTAGGGCGACTTCCGTTAAAGGTATGCTTTATAGACCAAGAGGCAGAGTGGGGAGCGACTATTGATTATGTTAAGCGTGTAATGTACCGAGAAGATGTAGAACCACTATGGTATCAAATGCCTTTAAGTATGACAAACTCTACATCAACTGAGGAGGATTGGCTGAATTGTTGGGAGGAGGGAAAGGAGTGGATAAGAGAGAAAGACCCTATCAGTATTAAAGAGAATACTTATAATCAGTATAGGTTTAAAGAATTGTTTGGAGATATATTAAAGAAAGATTACCCAGACAAATCGGTTTGTTATTTAGCAGGAGTGCGTACAGACGAGAGCCCTACGAGATTTGTTGCTTTAACACAGGGTGCAACCTATAAGCACTTGACTTATGGGAGGTGTTATAGCACGGCTAGGCAACAAATGGTATTATATCCTATTTATGATTGGAGGTTAGATGATGTATGGAAATACATATACGATAATGATTTAGACTATTGCGAAATCTATGACAGGTTCTATCAGTACGGAGTGCCTAATAGAAATATGAGAGTATCAAATGTACACCACGAAACTGCAATAGCACATCTATATTATCTGCAAGAAATTGAGCCGAATACGTGGAATGCTTTAACTAAACGGCTCAAAGGTATTAACACCGCAGGGCAAATGAACAAAGCAAGTTATGAGATGCCGAAAGAATTACCCTATATGTTTGAAGATTGGGCTGAGTATAGAGATTATTTAGTAGACAATATGCTCCCACCTGATAGTCAGGATAAATTCAGAAAGGAAATAGCACGTCTTAAATTGAAGTATGAAGATGAGGGTATGAAACAATTAAACTCTTTATACAAAGTACAGATACAGAGTATTATAATAAATGACTATGAATTTACTAAACTTAATAATTGGGAGAAAGGTCCTGCCGTTCACGGTTGGAGGCAATTCCAAGTAGGGAAATACCACAAGCAACAATTAAAAAACAAATATATATATGACTAAGAAAAAGAATTTTTACGGAGAGGAGGTAGCCGATTTAGATAAACACCCTGTTAATAAGATGAAATGGGTACCGCTTGAACAAGTACAGGCAAATGACTACAATCCTAATAGTGTTGCAAGAGTAGAGATGAAACTATTATACACGAGTATAAAGCACGATGGCTATACTCAACCGATAGTTACAATTTATGATGAAGAAACAGATAAGTATATTATTGTAGATGGGTTTCATAGATACTTTACTTGCAAAACAAATAAAGATATTTCTGAGAGTACAGGTGGAATGGTGCCAATCGTTGTAATTGAGAAAGATATAAACGATAGAATGGCAAGTACAGTAAGACATAATAGAGCAAGAGGTAAACATTCAGTTAGTGGTATGGCAAATATGGTATTCTCAATGTTAGAGAATGGTTGGGGAGATGTAGATATTTGTAATGAGTTAGGTATGGAGGCGGAAGAACTAATACGACTGAAACACCTAACAGGTTACTCTAAATTATATAAGGATAAAGTAATCTCAAAAGCGTGGGAAACTCCTGACCAAATAAAACTTAGAAAGAAGTATGAGGCACACGGAGGTACAGACAAAGAGTTTAAGAAACATATAGCAGATGAAAGAAAGGCACTAAGAGAAAAGAATAAATGATACAAACAGTAGGATTGATATGTATTATAGCACTATTACTCTTTAATCTTTATATGGATAAGAAAAAGAACGACAATAAACTTATAGAGAATATGAAGAACTATGAGGAAAGGCAACACGAAAGAACATCAATACCAAAAAGAAATGACAAAATATAAATGCAAGTGTGGAAATAGTAGAGAATTAGATAAGGCAACTATAACATACATTGATGGAGAGTGGGAAACAGTAGAGGCATTATGTGATTGTGGAAAGTATATGGATAGTGAGCCGAGAGAGGGTATACCAAATTTAATAAGGACTGAAGCTAGTTTAACTAGAAAACAAAAAGTAGAAAGAAATGGGTAATAAAGAGAACAAAACCGAACACATAAAAAAGAAACTACTAATTGCACTTGAAAGAAGTTTAGGTGTAGTAACAACTGCTTGTAGACAATCAGATATAGGGAGGACAACATTTTACACATACTACAAGGAGGACTTAGAGTTTAAGAAAAACGTAGATGATGTAAGTAATATAGCATTGGACTTTGCTGAAAGCCAATTACATTCTCTTATGCAGGGAGATAACCCAAACCCTACTAGCATTATCTTTTATCTAAAATGTAAGGGGAAGTCAAGAGGTTATTATGAGAAACAACAAGTAGATGTAACAAGTGGAGACGAAAGAATTACAATAGAAATAAACTTAGATGAGGATAAAGCCAGACCTGACGATAAAACAAAAGACTTGCTTTAAGCACCTCTACGATAATGAAACAAGCGAGGTTCTTTTTGGGGGTGCAGCAGGAGGAGGTAAATCTTGGGTAGGGTGTGCTTGGATAATAACAATGTGCCTACAATACAAAGGTATCAGGTGTTTAATAGGCAGGAGTAAACTATCTAACTTAAAGATAACTACACTTAATACTTTCTTTGAAGTGTGTGGACAATTTGGTTTGCGTATCAATGAGCATTACACATACAACGCAAGTAGTATTATAGTAAAGTTTTATAATGGTAGCGAGGTATTACTGAAAGACTTGTTCTTCTACCCCTCAGACCCTCACTTCGATAGTCTGGGCTCACTTGAATTAACTTGTGCATTTGTAGATGAGTGCAATCAGATAAAGGAAAAGGCAAAGCAGGTATTGACTTCACGTCTGAGATATAAGTTAGATGAGTACGGACTTATGCCGAAGATACTATTAACTTGTAACCCTGCAAAGAATTGGGTTTATACAGAATTCTACCGTCCAAGCAAAGCAGGTAAGTTACCAGAGTATAGGAAGTTTATACAGAGTTTAGTTACAGACAATCCTCACGTATCAAAACACTATGAAGAACAACTACAAAAGTTAGATGTAATATCTAAGGAAAGATTACTACACGGAAATTGGGAGTATGATGATAGTGATGACAGGTTAATGGAGTATGATAGGCTTGTAAACGCTTTTGATGACAGAGATTTAGAGGGAGATACACATTTTATCAGTGCAGATATTGCTCGTTTTGGGAACGACAAAACAGTTGTTGTAGTGTGGAGGGGGTTAAAGGTATTAAAGTACGTTAAAATGGACGTAAACACCGTTGTTGAGGCAGCTGATTTAATTACCAAACTACGATTAGAGTATGAAGTAGCTTTATACAATGTAATCGTGGACGAGGACGGAGTGGGTGGAGGAGTTAAAGACATACTTAGGTGCAAGGGCTTTGTAAATAATAGCCGTGCATTAAAGAAAGAGAACTATGCAAACCTAAAGACACAATGCTATTACAAATTAGCACAACTTATAAATGATAATAAGATATGTCTGCATACACACGATATAGATGTGAAGCAAAGAACAATAGCAGAACTAGAACAAGTAAGAAGAACCAATATAGATAGGGATAGTAAGTTATCTATACTACATAAAGACGCAGTTAAAGAAGTATTAGGCAGAAGTCCTGATTATGCAGACGCTATAATGATGAGAATGTGGTACGAGTTCGGAAGTACAGGACAATACTTTATTCATTAAGACAAACTATTTATAAATTAAACCCATTACTAACTATGATATTGACAACACACTATGAGGGAAAGAAGAATGATTACAACCTCCCTATACATTGGAATGATGTTATGCTCGGACAATTTCAAGAAATTCAAAAGATAGAAAGACAAAAAAATACAATAGGAGATATAGAAAGAATGATAAAAATCATCTGCATTCTTTGTGATATGCCTGAGAAAGAGGCTAACAGAATTCCGATAGATAGTATAATGAAGATACAAAGGGAGATAGAGGGATTGTTAAAGGAAGAACCCAATGCAAAATTACACAACATTATAAAGATGGATGGAGTGGAGTATGGGTTCCACCCTAACCTATCACAAATGACGTTGGGAGAATATGTAGATTTAGAAACATACTCAAAGGAAAATGCTACGGATAATCTACATAAGTTAATAGCATTACTTTATAGACCTATTGTTAAGAAAAAGGGAGATAAATACGCAATAGAGAAGTACGAGGACTATGATAGTGAAAGTGCCGAGAAGATATTCTTAGAGAAATTCAATGTAGATTGGCTAACAGGAGCCTCCGTTTTTTTTTTGAATTTCGGAGAGGAACTTATGAAAAATATAGCGACTTATTCTCCCATTCTGATGAAGCACTTGAAGAAAAAGGTTTTGACACAGACTTCCTTGGAGGGTGGGGTTGGTACCAAATAGTATATTCATTATGCAAAGAGGATATAACAAATATGGATAAGGTATTATTAGAGCCAATAGATAAGTGTTTAACTTGGCTAACGTATGAGTTTGATTTAAGGAAACAGAAAGAACACTACGAAAGACAACACAGATTAAAAAGTAAGTTATGACAATATACGGATTAGCAGATAAGGACGGAGTAGTTAGGGTTGATAGCAATAGAGGAAAGGACTATAATAATGTTATAGATACTATATGGTGTATTTCTGAGAGCCACCATCAAATCAAAGCTACAACAGTCGGAGATATTTGGGAGATAGATTTAGAGAAGAACACCCTATTCCCTTTATGCCATATAAACCCTCTCAATGTAATTGCAGGTGCAAAGACATTAGAGTTTGATTTGCAGATACTTGTTTGTGATTTAGTAGAACCTCACGAGAGTAACGAGCAAGAAGTGTTATCAGACACAATGCAGATATGTACTGATTTAATATCAGAGTATAAATTCGGCACACTTTTATCTCACAATATGGGTGCAGGTAACACACCAGCAGGTAGCCCACAGAACCCAACACATACAGGACATCACACGTCAGAACAACCTCGTAGGTATTGGTTAGCAGAAAGCGATATAACATTAGAACCTTTTACCGAGAGATTTGCAAATGCGGTATCAGGGTGGGTATTTAACCTCAGGGTAGTAGTACAATTTGAGTATCAGACTTGCGACATACCACAAGACATAAACGATTGTAGAAAATAATGGAAACAGACAAAGCACACTTAAAGATATTTGGAGTATACTTACTAATCTTAGCAGGTCTAATAATTTGGGCTTGTGTTTAAGTTTAGAATAGGTAAGTGGATAATAGAGATAGGTTGGAAGAAATTTAAAATAACAATAAAATTATAACAATGGCAGATTTAACAGTAACAATTACAGATGAGGTAAAGATAGAGGGAAAGAATAAGGGTAATACCTCTATACAACTTATTACAGGTATCAATGATGTATACAATAGAATTATAACTATACCTGTGACAGAAACAAATGTTTATAGTACAGACAGGACATTAGTATCAGGCTCAACTCTTGATGAGGACTTAATAAAGTACGCAAGAATAACAAACAAAGACGCTACTAACTTTGTAACCTTACGAATTTCCAATGATGACAATGATGAGGTGTTATATAAGTTAGGAGCAGGGGAAACATTTGTACTATACAACCACGCAAGTAGTTTAGACGCAATAGATAATGCCGTCCAAGCAATAGCGTCAGAGGGAAGTATAAAAGATATAACTGCAATCGCTAACACACTACCTTGTAAATTAGATGTACTTGTAGCCTCAGCATAATGTCTAAGGACTTTAAAGGTATAGAGAAATACTTACAGAATTGGGGGAACGATATAGTAAATGAGGCTAAGGATAACGCAAGTAAGTTCTCAAAGGGAGGGCTTGGAAAGAACCTAAAAGTGTCAGTAAAGGACGATAACGGCACTTGGCGGATAACATTTACAATGCCTCCGTATGGAGAATATATTGACAAAGGAGTTAGTGGAACAGAAAAGAAACAACACTATATTGATGTAGATATGGTAAACAAGATAAGTCCTTTTGGTTATAAAAAAGCAGCAGGACATTCTCAACCACCAAGTAGTGCTTTAGATAAATGGGTAGTAACAAGAGGGATAGCACCGAGAACAAAGAAAGGAAGATTTATGCCGAGAAAGAGTTTAGACTTTTTAATAGCACGGAGTATAGGGAAGAAAGGAATAAAGAGTAAGAGATGGTTCACGGAGCCGTTAGCATTGGGACTTAAAGAACTCCCTATTGGGTTTGCAAAACAATTTGAGACGGCAGTTGAACACTTATTAACGAAAAAATAGATATGGCTTTTACAATAAAACAACAACCTGATAAACACGCAACAGTACATAGTTCTTCAATGGATAATGTATGGGTAGTATATGATGATGACGTTATAGGGAATTATAAGTTTAGATATGTTTGTAAGGTTCTTGTATCTACATCAAAAGGTACGGCAGACTTAGGGAATTTATCTATTAAAGTATCTCCAAACGAAAGTGGACACGGCTTTTTTGATATAGGTTCTATATTGAAAGATTATACGACTACGCAGTATGAGGGAAATTTAGGGTTTAGTAACTCCAATCCATCAGAGCAAGAGGGGAATAGTTATGTTGATACACATACCACTAATCAATACAAGCAACACTCAATACACTATATAGATAAATTTTGTCAGGTAGGAGTAGATGAGAAAGTTGGGTATACCGCCTGGTATCACTTACATTTCTATTCAGAGTTTTCTACTACGGCTGATGGACAACCTGTCTTATCAGGTATATATGAAGATACAGACGATTTCTTTATATTTAACGGACAATTTCAGCCATCTTCTTTTTACAATACAGAGATATTTAGAACAGGTAGCAACAAAGGGGAGGGGACTAATACTACTGAGGCTTGGAATGATTATTATACACTCGCAACTACAACAGGTTTAGCAGGGAGATGGGGAAAGAGTGAATGGACATTTATGAGCCCTTTTCAGCAGCATACTACTTATGAGAACCATAATAGTTATTTACAACCTTGGTACGATAATGTATATTGTACTTGGGGAGAGCAAGTAAGTAATGTATTTATGACCTACGCACCTCGTAGGAATTTTGTAACTATGAATGACTATCACACATTTAGTTATGTAAATAATATAACTATTACAAGTGGCTTTTATACCCCTTGGTCTGGGAATAATTGGGGGGGTACTGAGTTTGGAGTTTATGCAATGAAGATAAACCAATATAAGCACAACCATTCTGGAACTGCCTCTAACCCAACAACATATATTGCTAATACTATTGCAAATGGAGGGTATCACGCTGACGTTATAAGTACAACGAGAAAAGACGCTACTGCTTGGTTTGGTTGTGGACCTGCTAATCTACAAGCAGGGGGCTTTACATTTGAAGCTGATTGTTATATGTATTCTGTTCAACCTATGTATTGGGGAGATGATTGTAGTGGTAGTAATGTTTATGAAACCTGCGGACAGGAGCAGTATTTTATCCTATACGACCACGTTGCAGAAAGCCCAACAGTTGGGTGTGAGAGTGAACCTATACGTCTTGCTTGGATAAACCCTTTCGGTGCTTGGGACTATATGACATTTACAAAAAAGAGTTCAATGACAGTATCAAATAAATCAAAGACATATAAGCCGTTGCAAGGTAAGTGGTCAGGAGATTATTATAGAAATTCTCCACATCAGCAAAGGGCTAATAAAGTTTATAAGAATGATAGTAGTTATCAGATGACTGTAAACTCTGATTGGGTACATTCAGAAGAACACTCTCAATGGCTAGAAGAACTATTTTTAAGTCCAGAGGTTTTCATTATACCTCAAAGAACAGGAACTGATTTTTATAGAACCCCACAAGAACCTATACCTGTTAATATAGCAGATAAGAAATTCAAGAGAAAAAGAGTGAGAGGTATGAAAGAGAAAGGTTTAATTCAATACACTCTAAAATTAGATATAGCAATAGACATTAAAACATTAAGACCTTAATATGGCAATAGAACTAATTGCATACCCTCAGGACTATGGAGATACTATAACAGGGGTACCAATCTTTGGTGGCGGAGTTACTAACGGACAATTCAATTCTACGTTTACAAGTGAGGCTTGGGACTATGATACTAACGGAAACGTATATAAGTTTCAAGAGGCAGGGAAACAACCTACAATGTCTATGCAGGGGTTTTATTCCGTGGACAACTCTAATTTTAGTGATGGTATACCTCCAACCTTTACCGCAGGGAAATGTATTTTAGAAGTAGATGGTTCGCACAGAGTAAATGGTGGGGGACCAGGTGCACCTGCTAGTTCTCAGAAACCTAATGTATCAGGGTTCTATTTGAAAGTAACAGGTATGATACCTTTAACGCATTATACAATTACGTTTGATGTAACAAGTCTAAATCCTTATTCGTACCCTAACCACCCAATTTCTGGAAATCAGAATTCTGGCTATGAATGGTGTGGGGTGTTAGACACAGGAGTTGGTTGGAACTCACTACCATTGGCTTCGGGAACAACTCAACCTTATTATGCAGGTAATGTACCAAATGCTGCTGCTAATAATACTGCCTGTCAGCCGACTGGAATACACTCTCCTCTGAGTTTTTTGAACGCATATTGTTACGCAGATACACCTATACTTACAAGTAATACGGCAGTAGATTATTTCTGTTCAAGTGCAACAGGAGAGGGAGTATTGCAAGTAAGGTTTAGACACGTGCCAAGTTGGAACGGACAAAGCACACAATTCTTTGCTCCACAATATGATAAGATAGAAATAGATAATCTAAGTATAACATCAGGGACATCTATGTTCACGTTAGAGGGACAATCAGGAGCCAAGTCATTAGACCTATATACATCAGGGGATATTCCTTTGGTTCTAAATGTAGATGACTTTAAGAAAGTTAATACAAAGTTTGGTAGTTACTCAAAGAACTTCTTACTGCCAATGACAAAGAAGAACAACCTCTTTTTCAAACACGCATTTGAGGTTACTATGGACCACGACTTCAATGTGTATAAGAAAACTAAATGTTTAATTAAGGACGATAGCCTAGATATATTTAGTGGCTTTATGCAGTTAATAAACATTAAAGACATAAAAGGAAAACAATCTTATGAGGTTGTAGTGTTCGCAGACAATGTTAGTTTACAAACAGAAGTTGCAAACAAACGATTAAGTGATATAAATTTTAACGAAATAAACCACGAATATACGGCAACAAATATAGAGGAGAGTTGGAGCGGAAATTTACAGACACTAAATAACTTTTATTCTGATAGCGTTGCGTGTATAGCACCACTTAATGGAGTAGTAGGTAGTAACGATACACAGGTTCTTAAATACCCATTAGTTGATTGGACAGGACTTGTAGATATAACGACTGATACCACCCCACATTTCCCAAGTTTAGAGAGTGCCTTTCGTCCTTGGGTAAATTGTTTATATCTAATGAGAAGAATAATAAAAGACGCAGGGTTTACTTACACCTCTCCTTTTATGGATAGCAACCCATTCGCAAAGTTATATATGGATATGAATTGGGGGTCAGGAATAAACATATCAGGCGGTAACTTTAACTTTAACTTCAATGCTTTTAATTGGAGCGGTAGTCAATGGGCTACACAATCGTGGCAAAATATGAACCTCAATGGAGTGTCGCCATCAAATCAGGGTTGGTGGGACACAAGTACAGATGAATTCTCAGCAACAATAGACGGACAACAAGTTTATGTAGAGTGGAGTTTTAGATTTTACAATGATGGTGCAAGTTCACGGACTATAAATTATAGAATACAAATCTATGATGGAGTAGCAGGGACTTGGTCTAATCAAACGACTGGCACAGATTATGTCGGTTCTGGCGATAGTTGGTCGCCAAGCGGAAACTTTTCACTAAATATGGACGAGAACTCAGGTGCTCCTGATAAGATAAGATTTCAATTTAATCAGAACACAGGGTACTCACAAGTAACCAAGTTATCTAATAAAGATTGTAATGGTTATCCTGGAGATTGTACTAATGTAACATTCAGCACACAATCATATAATAGTGTAAACGTATCAAACCTATTAACAACTCTGAGGGGGGATATGACACAATGGGAATTTACTAAAGGTCTATTGACTATGTTTAATCTAATGGTTATACCCTCTAAGGACGACCACAAACATATAGAGATAATACCTTGGAGAGATTATTGCGATAGCGGAGTAATTCACGATTGGACAGGCAAGATAGACACTATGAAAATGGAGTTGAAACCTGTGCCAGGGCTTTCAAAGAATATACTATTCTCTTTTGAGCCAGATGATAGTGATTGGTATTTAAGACATTACACAAGACAAACAGGAGAAGTATACGGACAAGCAACAGTAGGGAATACTTACGAGGTTGGAGTTGGAGAGGAGATGGAAGTGATAGCGACACCTTTTGCACCAACAATAATAGACCAAATAGACCAAACGAATTGGGGAAGTGCTATTGTCCCAAGAATTTTTGACGCAGATGATAGTGGCGAAGAACCTGAGGGTTGTGAGAATTTACCACGTATACTATTTGACAACGGAGAGCAAACAGGACTAATGACGTATGATACAGACAATACTGCAAGTGGTACGTGGATGACTAGCCAAAATAAATACGGACTATTTACTCCATTTGAAAACTTCCCAACAACAGGGACAGGTATGGTAGCTACCTTTGGATATTCATATAGTTATTTTGGAGGGTTTATTAGCCCTGCTGAAAATCTTTATACAGAGTTTTGGGACGCTTATATTCAAGAGTTATACCACAAAGATACAAGGGTATTGAAAGCGTCTTTTATGCTATCAGGTAGAGATATACACCATTTTGAATTTAAGGACTTGGTTAGGATAAAAAACAAATTGTACAGAGTTAATAAAATTGAGTATAAATCAGGAGAACTGAGTAAGTGTGAATTGATTACAGTTAACGTAAGGATAAATGAATAATGAGATTTAGAGAAAATCATAGTTTAAAGCCGAAATTTATCAGACAAACAGGAGAGGTTGTTTTTGAAGATAAAGAGGGATTAGAACACCAAGCAGATTTATTTCATTGTCTTAGTTACGGCTATATTTATGAAAAATCTTGTTCTATATGTAGAGTGCAAAGAAAGATGAGTAGGCAGAAAGTAGCGAAGATAAAGAAAAGGCAGAGAAAAGTACAGGACTTTGGAAGTAATAATAAGTTAGCAGATGATGTATTAGGAGTTTTAGTAAATGGTTCTAAAAATGAGGTTTTATCAGGCATAAAGAACGCTGCGGTGTTGGGGGGTTCACACTCAAAGTTAATGCGACAGGGCGAGGTTATGCAAGGCGGAGGCATACGCTTAGGTGGGTATATTAAGTCATCAATGATTGGGAATGTAATAACAACAGACGCAGTAGAAAAGTATGCTTACCTACTAGGTTCAGTAGCAGATGAGAATATTGCTAATCATTATAGTAGGAATGTAATATCGTTAGATAATAATACTATAAGCATAATAGAGTGTGATGTCATAGCAGTTGTAATAGCATTGAATGAGGGTGTAGAATGTGATGGGGTAGCCGTTGGAGATTATTCTATTTTTAGAAATTCCTCTAATATGGCAAAGAACCCTTTAATTGTAAAAAAGGATAACGCAGGAACTATAACAAAAGAGGACAATACTTTTATAAGAGTGAATGGAACAAATGAGGGCTTGTCTTGTACTATGAGAGATTTAGGGGACGGAATAATTTTAGGGTGTACAGGTATAGCGTGTGCACAGGTAGATTGGTATGTATCGTATGATATAAATACAATCACAACAACACAAGATATATAATATGGCTAAAGATATAAGAATGAATATAGAATTGACTGGTAGCGATAAGGCTATTAAGTCAATGAAAGACCTTAAAACTTTTATTTCAGATAGTAAGAAAGAGTTAGAAAATTTAGAAATTGGGAGTGAGGCATTTAACACCTTAGCCGAGAACATAGCAACGGCAGAGGTAGAGGCACAAAAACTTAACAAAAAGTTAAAAGACCTAGCACCTATGTCCACAGGGAAAGCATTTGCAACTATGGGTAAAATGGTAGCAGGTTCTTTTGCAACTGCGACAGGAGCTCTAGCTTTATTTGGAGGAGAGAGTGAGAAAATGGGTAGAATGATGAAGCAAGTACAGGGTTCTATTGCGTTGGTTTTAGGTATAAGAGAATTAGCAGAATATAGGGTGCAGGCTGCACAATTATCACGTACACTTTCTGAGAAAGCAGCATTGGTTGTAACGAAAGCAAGTGCTGTTGCTAATGGAATTACAACGGCTACATTAGGAGTGATGGGTATTGCTGCAAACACCACATCAACAGGGTTTAAGTTATTAAAAATTGCTATTGCCTCAACAGGTATAGGGCTAATACTTATTGCGTTGGGAGCAGTCGCTGCATATTGGGACGATATTAAAGGTGCGGTAAGTGGAGTAAGTTCAGAAATGCAAGGACAACTTACATTAGCCACAAAGAATAAAGAGGCTGCACTTGCTCAAATGCAGACAACAAGTGATACCGAGAATATCTTAAAATTACAAGGCAAGTCACAGAGAGAAATCTTGCTAATCAAAATGAAAGATATTGATGCAGCAATTATGGCTTCAGAGATAGAGATAACAAGACAGAAATCTATGAAAGACTCACAGGTTGCTGCCGCAGAAAGAAATCAAAGAATACTAGCAGGTATGTTAAAGTTCTTAACGGCACCTATTGACGCATTGATTTATGCTTATAATTTAATTCCAGGATTGAGCGATATAGAGTATGCAAGTGATAGCATTGCAACATTCTTTTTTGACGCTAGTGAAGTTGGAGCAGAGGGAGACGCATTGATTGCTGAAAGTGAGAGTGCTTTACTAAAGCTTCAAAATCAAAGAGCAGGGTTTCAGTTAAATATAAATTCTATTGATGAAAAGGCAGCCGATAAACGTGCAGCAACAAAGCAAAAGATAGATGATGACGCTATGGCTTGGGGACAGAACCAGGCAAAAATGATGGAGGATATTGCCAACGATATGTATGGAGAAATAGAGGACATTGAAAGGGACGCATTACTTGCAAGTTTAGAAAGAGATGCGGTGGAGGGAGAGAGTGCTATGGAGAAGTTATTAAGAGAGCAGGAGGATATGAGGGCGATTGAGGAAATGAAATTACAATTTTGGTTAGCAGACCAAGAACGTAGGGCGTATGAAATAGAAGATACTGAAATGCAGAAACAAGCATTATACGCAATAGAGGAGGCATTTGAAATAAAGAAAGCCAAACTACAAGGAAAGTTAAAAAAGACTGAGGATAAAGGAAAAAAGAAACAAGCGAAGAATGATAAGATAGCACGAGAAGATACTAAACGTGCAACACTAGGACTTTATGGAGATTTAGCAGGTGCAATGGGAGGGTTGTTTGGAGAGGCAAAAGAGTTCGCAATAGCAGAGGCACTTATTAACACTTACTTAGGGGTTTCGGCAGGTATAAAGAAAGGTGCACCCCACGGATATATTGAGGCAGGTATCAGTTTAATATCTGGACTTGCAGCCGTTAAATCTATCACTTCTACTGATAAGGGTAGTTCAGATAGTGGGGGTTCAGATATGGCACCGAAAGAGGAGGCAACACCTATGGTATCAGGGCTAGATACACTAGATTTCTCAGGAAGTATTAAGGAAGATGAGGACGAACCTGTAAGAGCATACGTTATAACAGATGATATGACGGATAGTCAAAAGCAAATGGGAGATATTAGAGATAGAGCAACAATGTAATAATTAAAAAAATTAAAGATATGCCGTATAAAAAAAGAAAAAAGAAAAATACACCTATCGTAGAGTTATTGATAGATGATGAATACCAAGAGTTAGCAATAGACGCAATCAGTTTAGTAACGTCCCCTGCAATAGAGCAGGACTTTGTTTACTTTAAGAAAAAAGGGTTTAATATGACGTTTGCAAAAGCAGATGAGGAAAAGAGAACCTTAATTAGCCCTGCACTTATACCTTATAAGCAGATTTATAGGTATGACGCTGATACCGATACAGATTATTATGTATATTTCTCAGGAGATACAGTTAAAAAAGCAAGTGAGTTATATTTACAACATAATAACCACCATAAAGCAACCTATGAACACGAAACAAAGTTAGAGGGAGTAACAACAGTAGAAAGTTGGGTTAAAGTTTCAGACGAGGATAAGTCTAATCACTATGGTTATGATTTACCAATAGGCACTTGGTTCGTATCAATGAAAATAGACAATGATGAAATTTGGGACGAGATAAAATTAGGTAAGGGTGTAAAGGGTTTAAGCATTGAGGGAGTGTTTGTAGATAGAATGGAGAAAATGAGTACAAAAGTCCCTACAAACGAGGTTCTGCTGAAAAATCTTTTAGATGTGATAAACGAAAAGTAAATTGAAATCAAAATATAACTAATTTAATACCACTACTAACTATGGCGAAAGGAATTGATATAAACGAGCAGATAAAATTACGGAAGAAAGCATATACTCTAAAGCATAAGAAAATTAAGTTAGAGAGTTTTGCTGATTTAGAGAGTATCACTATGGAAATAGGAGAATTGACTTCCCAGATAGGAGAAAGTAAAAGAATGGAGATTGATAGTCAAGTATACTCCTTACTTCTAGAAATAGCAGACCCTTATGTGCAATTGGAAGAATTAACAATACAAGCCGAGAGAATGTGGAATAATATTGGTAATGAGTTGGAGGGGCTTGGAGTAGATATATGGGGTAGTGCAGAGTACACAATAATGAGAGAAAAAATAGATGAGGCAGATGCTGCAATGGGTAGTGCAGAGCAATTCTTAAAGGACTATAAACTAATTTAATAATAAACAAAAATTGTAAGAAAATGAATTTGAAAAAACAAATCAGGATTGCATTAGGAATAGAAGATGAAATAAAACTTCAATTCCAAGCAAAACTCACAGACGGAACGATTATCGTTTCAACAGGTGAAGACTTAGTTGCAGGTGGAGATATATCTATCTTAGCGGAGGACGGAACTACAATGCCCTTACCAGTTGGGGAATATGAAACTGAGGACGGTGTAGGGTTTTCCGTAGAGGAAGATGGTATCGTGGCAGAAATATACTCGGAAGAAACCGAAGAAACGGAAGAAGTAGAGGCAGAAGAAGATGGAGCAGAGGCAGTAGCACCTGAGGAAGTAGTTGAAGAAGTTGTAGCAACAGTTGAGGAGGCAGTTGAAGAAATTGCAGCAGCAATAGATGAGGCAACAGGAGATGAAGTTACACCAGAGGTTGCTTCGGCAGCAGCAGAAATTGCAGTAGGGGTTTTACAAGAGAAAGCAGAAGAAGTGATTGCTGAGGTTGGAGGAGAAGTAGCTGAGGGAGAAGAAATGAAAGCTATCCTATCAATGATTAGAAAGTCAGTAAAAGCTAAGGATAAAAAGCTTTCTAAAATGTCTAAAGAAAATGCTTACTTAAAAAGAAAGGTTAAGAAGTTCGGTAAACGCCCAAGTGGAAAACCTGTAAATACTAGGAAGTTTGGTAATGCAGGAGCAGTTAAGAAATTAAATAAAAAAGAATTTCAAGGACTATCTACTACGGAGCGTATTCAATATATGATGGGACAGATAAAATAATAATAATTTTAAAATAAAAAAAAAAGAAAATGGCATTAACTATTAACAACACAACTTACGCAGGAGAACACGCAGGGGTATACATAGGGGCTGCACTCCACGCTAGTAAGAGTTTAGATTTTTTAACAGTAATTGAAAACATTAAGCATAAAAAGGTTATCAATACTGTAACTGAAACAGGTCTTATCGTAGACCAAAATTGTGATTTTTTCAACGCAGGTGGGTTCTCAACAGATGAGAAACATTTAACTCCTGAGTTATTTCAAATCAATACTCAGTTTTGTAAAACTACAATGTTATCAGATTGGCAGGCTCAACAGTTAAGTTCTGGTGCTTGGAATAATGGGTTCGGCTCAGATTTCAACACATACTTAATGAGTAGAGTTGGAGAAGTAATTGCAGCACACGTTGAAACAAACGTTTGGCAAGGGAATACTGCAACGACAGGTCAATGGAATGGTTTCCAAGACGCTGCAGTTGGAACATTAACTTCGGCAGCAGGTGTATTGAACGCAGGTACAGGTGCTTTGACTGCTGCAAACATTATCACTCAATTAAGATTAGGAGTTGATTTAGTACCAGGTGCAGTTTACGGACAAGAGGACTTATGTATATATATGAACACTAAGACGTTTAGATTATATGTTCAATCACAATCTACAAATGGTACTTCTTGGTTTGGAATGGGGTCTATGAATACTGATGGAGAATACACTGCATTCTTTGAGGGTGTTAAAATTGTAGTATGTCCAGGAATGTTAGATGACAGTTATGTTATTGCACAACCTAAACAATTATACTTTGGTACAGATTTAGTATCAGACCAAACGCAAATCAAAATTTTAGATATGTCTGAATTAGATGGCTCAGATAATTTAAGATTAGTTGTTAAGTTTAGTGCAGGTACGCAAACAGGAATTGTATCAGATTGCGTTATCTATCAATAGGACTAGTAATTAACTTAATAAAAGAATAAAAATATGGCTTGTAATTTAACACGAGGTTTTGCTTTAGGGTGCCGAGATAATGTCGGAGGAATAAACAAAATCTATATAGGAAACTTTGATGGACTTAATGAGATTAAAACCGCAGTAACAGTATCAGGTGGAGAGGTTACTGCTTTGGGCTCAACGGGAGGAGCGTTGTTTGAATACGATATGCCTATGGGTAACGCTTCATTCTCAGAAACAGTAGCACAAAGTAGAAGTAACGGCACGATTTTTTACGAGCCAACTATTACTTTGAAACTACATAAACATTGTAAAGAGCTAAGGAATGAATTAATCGAGTTAGGACAAGCACGGCTAATTATCATAGCAGAAATGAATATCAATAATGGTACTAAGAACGAATGGGTACTATGTGGATATAACAATGGTATGATGTTAGAGAGTAGTAATAATCAATCAGGAACGGCATTTGGAGATTTTACAGGACTTGAACTTACTTTCAAAGGTATGGAGCAAGACCCTTCATATTATGGAGATGCAACTGTTGCCTCTGAAGCGATTACTGTTACTCCAGGAGCGTTCGGACAACTGTAAAATAAGGATTGTTTTGTTTTGTAAGAATAGGGGGTGTGCGTTATGCCACCCCTTTTCTTTTAACCTAAAAATATAATATGGCACTAAAATTAAAAGACGAGTATAAAGGTTCATCAATTCATTATGGAGGTAATAGATATGAATTTGATACACTTAAAGAGAATGAGAAAAAATATCTTGCGTCAGTAGGGTACGGCTATCTTTTTCAACAAGAAGTTAAAAAGTCAAAAGAAAAGTAGCATATTTAGTTTTATTACCCATTACTACTTATGATACACACGACTGAACAATCAGTAGCAGGTACTAAGTTTCCTTTTTGGGTAACGACAGAGGAAAAAAGGGTTGAAACAGGAACTCCTAAAACTTCTATTAGGTTTCTTTTCAAGTTCAAAAACGATATGACTAATGAAGTTGTTTACGCTTACCCTTATTTTAGTCCTTTACATTCACATTTTCAGACGATAGGAGAAAGACACACAAAAGTTTGGTTTGAATGGTTAGCAAAAGGTACTCCGAATAACACGTTGCTTTATGGTCTAAATTCAAAAGTTAATTTAAGACCATCAGGATATTGGTACTATTGGATATATGAAGTTTCGTTTAAAGGTATAGGTAATAACCCTCCTACAATTCTAAGCCCTGGAGATTTAGATATATGCACTTGTTGTTTTTTACCATTAGACGAAAATGGCACTCATTGTACTTTACTTGAAAGGCAAAAAGAGGGAATAGCTTGTGCAGGGTTCCTTGTACCTCCTGAGGAAGAATGTAGAGATGAGACGGCTGCTCAACCACCTGTATTAGTAGAGGAGGGAAAAATGTTAGTATCAGATAATGCAACTGAGGGAGATGGGGGTACAGTAGAGGTTACATATAATCAAAACATAAATAAAAAGAGTAATAACACAATATATATAAAAACATAAAAATATGAGTAAATTTGATAATGACAACGTCCTACTTAGAGAGAGTATGGGGAAAGGAAAAATTCACGTAATCAAAACATTAGAAAGCATTTCAACAGAACAAGACTTCTATTGCGTATACTTCCCTATTGATACAGTTTTAAATGGTATAGCTTTCGGAGGTAATATGACAATTACCGCAGGTGCATTACTTGCTTTCCAAACAATGAGTTGTCCAGCAGGTACGACACTCTTTACTAACATAAAGACAATCGGAGTAACGACAGGTATGGCAATGTGTTATACAGAGGAAGATTTAAGATTATCTGAATAATGGTTATGCAACTATCATTAAAACAGTCTATGCAAACTATTAAGAATACCGCAAAAGTAGAAGATGAATGTGAGGTAGTAGAATGTGAGGAGGGAAAAATTTGGAATGCCGATAGTTGTGAATGTCAATGTGAAGAAGTAATAGAATGTGCATTAGGTTGGACTTGGAACCCTGCCACTTGTAGATGTGAAAGATAAAATTATGAGTAAAAAGAAAGTAAAAGCTAAAGATATATTTAACACAAATGCTAGTCAAATAATGTCCGTTCATTTGGCACAAGCAACTGCACCTAAAATTCACGAAAGCATAGGGCAGGATTGGATATTGTTTGGGGAGGGAGGTTATGAAAATCTATACCCTCAGTTTTTAATTGACTTATATTATAATTCTAGTACTCACGCTGCAATAGTAAATGCTACGGCAGAGATGATTGCAGGAGAGGATATTATTTTAGACATAGAAGAAGAAAATTTAAGTCCTGAGAATTTAGTAGAGTTAAATCAGTTTTTACTTAACATAAATAATAAGGAAACTTTACACGAGTTAATTAAGAAAGTAGCTTTTGACTTAAAATTGCACGGCTCTTTTGCACTTAATATAATTTGGAGCCAAGATGGTTTAGGTATCTCCGAGATATATCACGTTCCTGTGGAGAGATTGCGTGTCGGAAAACCCAACGAAATGGGCGTAACGGACACGTATTGGGTTTGTCCTGATTGGAGTGATTGGAGAAAGCCACAGAACACACCTACACCTGTACCTGCTTTTGATAAAAAAAGTCAAGCACCAAGTCAGATACTTTATACAGGAACTTATAGTCCAGGTATGGATATTTACCACACACCTGATTATGTGGCTGCAACTAATTGGTGTCTTACTGACCAACAGGTTTCAGAATTTCATTTAGCAAACATTTCAAATGGTTTAGCACCTAGTTATTTTGTATCAATGAATAACGGAATACCTACTGCTGAGGAAAGACAACAAATAGAGAAACAACTAACAGATAAGTTTGCAGGTGCGTCCAACGCAGGGAAGTTTATTTTAACCTTTAACGAGGATAAAGAAAGCAGTCCTGAGATTACTCCAATTACAGTTAGTAATGCGGACAAACAATATCTAGCACTTAACGACTTAGTTATACAAAACATAATGATAGGGCATAGGGTTACAAGTCCAATGCTTTTGGGTGTAAAGACAGAGGGACAATTAGGAGGGAGAGATGAGTTATTGGAGGCATTTGATTTATACTTAAATTCTGTAATTAAACCTTATCAGCACATTATACTAAAAGCATTTACAACTTTGTTTCAATGTAATAATGTCTTTATACCTATATCAATTCAGCAGACAAGTCCTTTTAGTAATAAGTTTGGGTTTGAAACTATGAAAGAAGTTATGACTGAGGACGAGATAAGAGAGGAGTTAGGGTTAGAGCCGTTGGCTGCAAGTGAACAAACTCAGGACGAGGAATTGAAATCTCATAAACTTTCTAAGTTAGATAAGTGGATAGAAGAATTTGGAGAAACAATAACTGACGATTGGGAATGTATAGATGAGGAGGACGCAGGGATAGAAGATGTGGACTTTAATTTTGAGAAAGAATTAAATAAAGTATTTCTAACAAGGCACGAGTTTGATATGAACGATACCTCTGAGCAGGACGGCATAAGTAAGAACTATGATTATTTTCGTGTAAGATATGAATATAGCCACGATAGTGGATTGACTAATAAGTCAGGACAAAGCAGAGATTTTTGTAATAGTATGATGAGGTCAGGGCAGGTATTTAGAAAAGAGGATATAATTGATTTAGAAAATGAAAGTGTCAATCCAGGCTTTGGACCAGGTGGAGATGATACTTATTCAATTTGGCTCTATAAAGGAGGAGTTAATTGTGAGCATAGGTGGATAAGGAGAATTTACAAAACAACATTAGAGATAGGAGGATATACTGATATAGATAGTGCTGAGATTATAAGTACTGCTAAGGCAAGAAGTGAGGGCTTTTATCCTGAGAGTAATGAATACGAAGTGCCTGAGGCACCAAAAAGAATGCCTAATCAAGGGCGACTAAAATAATATATATGAGTATAATAAAAAACATACAGAAAAGAAAAACTGCTTTATCAAAACATAAGGTAGAATTAGAAATCGTAGACGAAGTCTCAGACGCTTTGGATAAGGTTATGCAAGAACAAACTATAATGAACAATGCAGTCAGTTCTATGAATACGGCATTAACAGGCATAGATTATTCTTTCTTTGAGGAGATGAGAGATGTTTTAGGGGAGTGGGATAGAATGGAGAGTTATAGAGCAGAACTTGATACTGCCTTACAAAATATGGACACAAAGGCAGGGGAGTTAGGACTAGACCCTATGGACTTTTCTCCTGATTATAAAAAAGCAATAGAGGTGTTTAATGAGATAGATAGACAAGAAATGGAATGGATGGGTATGTATGAAATGGCTAAGAACTTAGCAGCAGTATTAAGATAATAAAATTATGAGTATACAAAAAGAAATAGAAAAGAGAAAGAAGAACCTTAAACAACATAAGGTTAATTTCAATGCGATAAATGAATTGACTGCAAGGGCAAGTGAGATAGCGAAAAGTTATGGTGATGGAATAGATAACTCTTGGGTGCCACTTATAAGGGCAAACGAAATCGTCAATGAAGCTGTGTTTGTTGGAGATGAATTACACGCAGAACTACTTAGAGATGTAGAGAGTATCTACAATCAGTTATCGGACTTAATGGGAGGTGCAGTAATACCTGAGATGGAGGACTTGCGTAGAGAAATGGAAGATATAAAGGGAATACAAGAGTTGTGTTGGAAACATCAGACTAATATAAATGAGATAGTAGAATAGTGGCATATACTTTATTCATATCAGAAAATAAGTTAAAGGATAGTACTGCTTTAAATGGAAACATTGACGTAGAGTATATTCTTCCTTATTTGAAAACGGCACAAAAGAAATTTATAGAACCTCTTTTGGGTACGGACTTATATAATAAGGTGTCTACTGATATAAATGCAGGTACATTGGGAGGAAACTATAAGATACTTATAGATGATTATGTACAGGACGCATTAGTGCATTGGGCTTTATACGAGGTAATACCTTTTCTATCTTTTAAGTTTATGAATAACAATATAGTTGCTAAAACTTCTGAGAACGCACAACCACTATCAAGCAGTGAGAGAAGTTATCTAAGAGAGGAGGTTAGAAATACGGCTGAGTTTTATACAAAGAGAGCAGTAGATTATATATGTGAAGACCAAACCTTATTTCCTGAGTATAGCACAAACTCAGGTGCAGACATTTCTCCAAACAAAGAAACATATTATAGTAATATAAATATAGAGAATGTTACAGGCAGAACAAGACCTGGACATATAACTTTAAAAGATTTCTTAGACTAAATGACAAAACAACGTGGACACTATAAGGAAAAGAAAGATAATGAATTGAGATTAAAAAAAATAATCAATGATGAAAGACAGCGTCCAAGTCGTAGTTGCGAATGCAAGTGCGGTAGGAATAAGCATTGCAAGTGTAAATGAGATATTAACTTTAATATCTTTATTACTTGCTACAAGCTATACGATATATAAGTTTGCACAAACTGTGAACGATAAAAAAAAAGAGTAGAAATGAGGTACTTTAAATCTTCTGAATTTGATAGTCCAGATGAATTGGGTAGTGGAGATAATATGGATATTAAATTTCTCACTATATTAGATGAGGCAAGGCATATAGCAGGAGTACCCTTTAAAATAAATAGTGGATATAGAACACCCTCTCATAACAGTAAGGTAGGCGGAGTTAAGAATTCTAGTCATATGAATATTCCCTGCAACGCTGCGGACATAAGCACCCCTGATAGCAGGACAAGATATTTAGTAATGACTTCCTTGATACTTAAAGGGATTACACGCATAGGTGTAGGCAAAACATTTATACACGTAGATACAGACGAAAACAAAAGCCAAGATATAATTTGGCACTATTATTAACAAAAACAAATAAAATGAAAGATTGGTTAATTAAAAAGATGTTCAGTAGCAAGAAATTTTGGTATGCAGTAGCTTCTATTGTAGTTCCGCTTATCGTAACTTATTTAGGAGTAGATGAGGAAACGGCTAGAAATCTATTTTACGCAGCACTTACCCTAGTTATAGGTCAAGGGATTGCGGATAGTGGCAAATAAAAACAATGTCCTTATAATAGGCGACTTACACGCACCCTTTATTAAAAAGGGATATTTGGAACATTGTAAGAACATCTATAAAAAGTATAAATGTAATCAAGTAATCTTCATAGGAGACATCATTGATAATCATTATTCTTCTTTTCACGACCCTGACCCTGACGGATATAGTGCAGGGCAGGAACTTGATAGGGCTATTGCTATGGTTCAAGTTTGGCACAAAGCATTCCCTAAAGCAAAAGTCTGCATAGGTAATCACGATGCTATAATTTGTCGGAAAGCATACGCTAGTGGAATGAGTAATCGTTGGATAAGAGATTATGATGAAGTCCTAGGAACTCCAGGGTGGATATTTGACGAACACTTTATAGTTGATGGAGTTTATTATGTACACGGAACAGGTAGTAGTGGTGCAAGTGCAGCTTATAACCGAATGATGAATTGGAGTTATAGTGTAGTACAAGGACACTTACATACGGAATGTTCAATAAGATGGAAAGTTGATATTGATAAGCGACTTTTCGCAATGCAGGTAGGTTGTGGTGTGGACGACAAATCTTACGCTATGGCATACGCTAAAAACTTTACAAAGAAATATATTATCTCCTGTGCAGTAGTATTAGAAAACGGCACTCTCCCTATCTTAGAGCCTCAAACACTCTAAACCCCCCAAAAAATACTTTCAAAGTTTCTCTACAAATGCTTGGTTTTGTGGATAACTTTTCTTATCTTTGTAATAAGAAAGGGGATAGGCAACCGCCCACACGGAGCCAACAAAACAAAAACCAATGAAAAAATCAAGAATTGAAAAATGCCCAATACCAGGGATAGACGCAATCGGAATAGACATTCCAAAAACTAAAAGCCCAATGAGAATAGCGAGGGAACAAAGACACAAAGAATTCCTAAACGACCTAAGAGAAAGCGGAGTAACCAATATGTTCGGAGCAACCCCATACATAGAGGAGGAATTCGGAGTTAGCAAAAGCGAGGCGAAAGAAATCCTAATGAGTTGGATAAAGAACTTTTCAACGGAGAAACCAATATCTAAATAAGATGAATAAGAAAACAGAAGCATTCCTAAAAGGAATAGGAGAAAGTTTAAAGATACCAACGCTAAACTATGACCCACGAACTGAGGGACAGATAGAGGGACTAATGAGAACAATGATAGAGGAAGCCCTTTGGCAAGTCGGAGATAGAATTTCAGAAATGATAGATGAGTATAAAGACTATGACGAAAATATGGACTTCGTAGGGGAGCAAGGAATGGGAGATTTTGATGAGAACGGAGATAGTATAGAACCAAGAGATGAATGGCAGTTAAAAGCAGAAACCGATTTATCAACTGAAGATGACAGGAAATAATGGAAATGATAATTCTAATATGCATTTGGTACATTTATCAAGACGCAAAGGAAAAGCAAATGATATACAACGAGAAAGCCGAAAATCGTGAACAGAGTAGGCATACCATTAAAATACAAAACAATGGCAAACAAAAATGAATGCGGTAAAACGCGAAAAGTAAACGAGCCCTACGAAGTATGGGCAAATATCGGAGCAGGTTGGGAATGGAGAGTATTAAAGAAATACCAAAGCCCTGAGAACGAGGCAAAGAACCCCCAAGCAAGATGGCATTGTGCCGTAAAAAGTCCACACACATACGGCAGTTGGGAATACGGAGATACATACGTTAGAGATATTCAAGGACACGCAATCCAAGTAGAAATTAACGGAGAGGAGATATGAGAGATAGAGTAATAGACGGATATCGTTTCGAGTTTGATACCAAGCACGAAATGTACGAATGCAGAGGGCAGGTATGTTATGACGATTACCACGATGAAGTTCCTGAGGAGAAACTTTGGAAAGCAACACAGAAACTTGCTGAGGAATTAGGCACAGGTTGGACGGCAGAGCATAGCGAGAAAGGTTGGGTTGAAGTAATGAAGATACCCACTATAGAAGACAAAATAAAATTAGTAAAAGAGCAACAAGCAGAACTCAATCAACTAATGGAAAACGAGGGCGACCCTTATGGAGAGTTTGAAGAAGAAAGAAAATCAGAATGTTGCGGAGCTAAAATGATAGATGACTGCGACCTTTGTCCGGAATGCAAAGAGCATACAGGACAATAATTTAAAACAAAATAAAATGGATAATATAGATATGATGAAAATGTTCCTACATATTGGAGGAGTAGGGGACGAGCAAACCTTAGAGGATAAAATCAATTACGAAAGCAGAATAGTTTTCGCAACACCTGGAATGATTAAGCCAGATAATTGGGAGGAACTAACCTTAGAGGAGAGGCAAAAAAGATTAGAACTAATGAAGAAAGTTATTAAATAAATTGGAGATGTGTTAAGAAAAACGTATCTTTGATAAATCAAAAAACAAAACAAAATGGATAAATTCACGGAGAGCAGTCTCAACACAATACTGACAAGTTGGACAGAACACGCAGAGAGTTTAAGAAACCGAGAGGTGTTATTGAAATGTGATGGGAAAGATATTGAAAGCACCGCAATTGGAATGGTGGCAGACCAAGCCGAACACGATATCAAAAGTCTGCGAGATACCATAACCACTTTAAGACGACACGACAATCATTGTAAGACAATGGAGAAAATGGTAAACAATACTTACGAGATATGATACCATCAGATTTAGTAATAGAAGATTGGTACTTACAAGCACAAGATGACTTTACAGTATCAATGAAAACAGACGCAGTTACAAGCGAAATGTATTGTGATGACACTAAAGGGCAGGGACATTATAGGTTAGTAGGAACAAAGGAGCAGATAGATGAGTGGAGTAAAAGGCAGACATTCCAATTAGATGAGGTCTACGCATATACACCAATAGAAAAAGGAAGTTATTGGGACGGAATAGTATGCGGAGATGGGACAGGCAAACCTACACTAGCAGAATATAATAATAAGTGGCGACAGGACTTTGATAAGTATACTGAAATGTACAAACAAAATTCTGAGAAACTTTTAGTAATGTAAAAAGGGATAAGCCGAACCCCTAAATAGTAGGCAAAACAAAAACAAACAAGATGAATACTAGTAAAATCAAGACAGTAGAAAGTATGAGTGAACCGTGGGGAGATAGGAAAATTATATACCACAAATTAGAAATGGAGAACGGAGATAAGATTGATATTGGAAAACTAAAGCCACAAGCCGTAGGAACAGAAATGACCTATGAAATTATAGGCGAGGGACAACCATACAATAAAGCCAAAGCGGTATCGCCTATGCACCTAAACGGAGGCGGACAAGGGCATAGCCCCCTAACCCCAAGTAATGCCGTTAAAACGCAGGATATTCAAGCAATGATAATCAAACAGGTCTGCATAAAAGCGAGTTGTGAATACCACGCAGGGCGGAACACATCAACCGAAGATGTAATTGCAGACGCTAAAATGTTTGAGGAGTACATTACCGAGAAACCAAAAGAAGTTGTAACGAATGGTTCAGTAGAAACAGGAATGGGTATGGCGGACAAATCAGATATGCCTTTCTAATGGAGATACTAATAGAAAAACTTAATAGGAGTTTGCAGGATAAACGAGGTTGTGAGAGAGTTTTAGAACTAACGGCTAAACATTCTGAAATATCTGTTGAAGAAATAATAAGTAATTCTAGGAAGTATAGTATAAAAGTTGCGAGAATAGTTGCAGCCAATGTAATGATGATGGAACTAGGCATAGGAAAGAGAGAAACTGCAAAAGCCGTCAATAGAGATAGAAGTTTAATGTATCATTATCAAAGTGTCCACGATGGAGAATACATTTTTTGGGCTGAGTACAATGAATTATATGACGCAGTACACTTTGAATTAACAAATGGTGGAAAATTCAAACAGATTTCTATGGAACAAATTAGGCATACTTTAATACGAGAAAAAATATCAGACTGCCAACCAACTTATGATGAAGATGGAAACCTACGAACCGCATACGAGATAACTGCAAAAATAGGTAGAAAGAGTTTCAAAATAAAGTGTAAGAAGTCAGAGATTTTTCGTAAATTAGATAGAATTTCACAAGCATTTCATAAATTCAAACACGAGATGAAATATAAAGAGTTAGAAATATGAAGCACCTACTATCAAGCACCGCTTTTTTAGTCGTAAACAAGGCACTAACACGCAAGATAGGATTGAAGTCAGCCGTCCTTTTAGCCGACCTAATTTCTAAAGAGAATTACTTTGAGGAAAGAGGGACGATACAGGACGGTTGGTTCTTCAACTCAGCCGAGAACATTACAAATGATACTACGCTAACGAGGTACGACCAAGACAAAGCCGTAAAACAATTAGAGGGATTAGGGCTTATAGAAACTAAACTCAAAGGTCTACCGGCAATTAAGCATTACAAGATTTTTACAAACAAGATTGTAAGTTTATTACAAACAGGTTTGGGAGAAAGTTATAAGGTTGATATAAAGGAAGTTACAACTAATAAGAATAACTTAATAATAAAAATTAAAAATAATGATATAACCCAAAGGGGTTTAGAATTTGAAGAAAATGTTTTTCAGGTATCAGATATTCCTCAGGACATACTTAAAGAATTTATAAGTTATTGGACAGAACCAAATAAAGGTAGAACTAAAATGAGATTTGAAAGACAGGCAACTTGGGACACCAACAGGAGATTACAAACTTGGGTAAGGAATGAGAGCAGGTGGAATAGAAATAATAAAAAGGTGGGTAAGGTAACAAAGAACATTGATACACATAATAGGGTAGCAGATAGAATAAGAAACTTATGAGAACAGAAAAATCAATAGAGGAATTACGGCTTAAATGTAATACACTTTTAGTAAAGACATACACGGCACTCGGACAAAACCCTGGAGATGAAACGGTGTTATCATTCTCAGTAATGTTAGCAGATGATTTAGCAGGTAGATATAAGAAAATGTCTTGGGAGGCGATAGAGTTAGCATTTCATAACGGAATAAGGGAAACAGATAAGTTTCATATAAACGCACAAGTTTGGTGCAAGTGG
>Ga0209091_10000643_pt1 | contig 32744 bp, 37 predicted proteins | sample ArcticOcean_MG_C_6_FD_187438 | JGI IMG/M metagenome (GOLD analysis project Ga0209091, IMG submission 187438) | Marine microbial communities from western Arctic Ocean - ArcticOcean_MG_CB8_128 (SPAdes) (version 2) | ecosystem: Environmental > Aquatic > Marine > Oceanic | place: Arctic Ocean...
CCCGAACCTATTTGTGGTGTTGATATGCCCCACGAATGGTCTGAACCTAAAGCGATTTATACAGAGGACACGGACAAGGAGTTAATTATGGTTATCAAATCAATATGTGCCAATTGTGACAAAAGACGAGAGGTGGATTTCCGAAAGGAATGGTCAGCAGACTCAGAAGATTCAGAGCCGATTGAATACTTCAAGAATCCTCAAGTTTTGAAAAAGGATGGCAAAGATGTCGCCTTAGTTGATGGGAGCATCCTTGATGGGTCGAGAGAAGATGGCACATTTGGAGGAGTTTCTATTATGTCTCCATTAGAAGGGGGCAATAAACAAGATGGGTGGTATGGCCCAACTACGAACCTTACTTATTCTCCTGATGGTAAGTTATCCTCAGTTGAGTTTCCTTCGGGCGAAGTATCTGATAAATGGTCTAATCCTGAATACTTTAGTGCAGAATCATTTGCAGCATCCACAAGGCCATACAAAAGTGCTTGGATTGTAGCCAAAAAAGGTAGTAAATCATTCTCTGTCGGTCAAGTAGGTGAATTACGAATGTATGAAAATGGAGAGATACTGATTTATTTAGATACTAACCTCATGATTCCATTCTATGATAATGCTTTAGCGAAGGCATACTTGGATAGGCATTTCAAGGTATATCCAAAAAGACCTTATAGAGAATTAACAGTTTTAATGGCCGAAGACGACCACGACCACGACCACGAAGACATAGATGAGTTAGTGGAAAGGATAAATCGAGTAACCGACTTCGCAATTACTTTTATTCATGATGGTGGATTTGGTGGTGAACCAAAAGGAACTATTGTTGACGAGGAATTAGGTTTAAGGACTGAAATCGTTGAATATGTTGAGGGTTCACTTGATTTGAGGATGGTTAGAGATATTAAGACTGATGAATTACTAAGTGTAAGGTTTGCCCTGACAGGTAATCCTGACGAAACGCCAATACTTTATTTACCTTTGCCTGAAGAAATTGCTACCACTCCTAATGAGGAACGAGCAGTATTAAAGGATTGAGGGATGGTCGTGGAAAAGGTTGATGCCGCAGGTGGGATATTCTTATTCACCACACCTGAACATGAGACACTACTTGGATTACAACTTAGGTCAGATACTAATGAGTGGGCAGCAACGGGGGGCATAATCGAGGATTATGATGATTTAGGCTTAGGGATTCAAAACACCATTTATAATTGTATTAGGCGAGAATGCTATGAAGAATTGGGAGCATGGTATGATGATGATGAAGTTGAATCAGCAAAATTATTGCCTTATCATGTCAAACAGAAATTAGAATCACACGATGGATTTTATTACACAAGGTTTATTCAGATGGTTGAACCGTATTATGGAACCTTTATTGATGAGTTCGAGTTTAACCCTTCTGAAGTGAATGATTTCGATTTTAGAACGATTGATGAGTGGCTTATAGATAAATCTCTTCATCCAAAAGTCAGAGAGCATTTTGAAAGGAAAATGGGCAACATCTTATGATGGCCCTAATGCTCTAACTATCATAGTGGGTCTGATGCGTTGATTCAATTCAGCAGATTTAGCACAAAGTTTAATAGTCATAACGCTTGAATCAATTGTATGAGGTCAGGATTACTCAAAGAGGCTACATTAGTCGGTGGCTCAGTTTTCGTGATTGGGGCGGCTTTAATGCAATTTCAAATGAAAGGTGTAACTAATAAGAAATATTGGCCTTATCTTGGGGTGTTCATAACAGGATTCTCCGCACACTTGCTTTTTGAGGCGTTTGGATTGAATAAGAAATATTGTGATGTTGTCTTTGATGCTGACCCTGATGATTGGGGTGAAGAGATTGATTGGGAAGATAAAGACGAAGATGATAAGGAGGAGTGGGAGGATATTGAGTGGTCTGCTGAAACCTTTGCAGCCGAAGATGAGGCACAAGCCTATCTCATGTTGAATTGGGATAAACAAGTGCCTTATGAACTCCATAATGCAGGGTGCAAACATGGGAACTTTGCGAGCATAAGGGATAAGGACATAGATGTATTCCCCCCTAAATCAATAAAAGGAGTCTGTCAGGATTATATTCAAGCATGGGAAGAAAATCTCGGAGGTTCAGGAGATTACATTAACAATGGTGATTTAGATGTTATCACTAATATGACATTTAGCCAATTCATGCGAAGCGACTATACTAAACATACTCTCCCCATTAAACTATCTCCTTGTCACAGGGATAATCTGAGAATAAAAGAGTTTTGTGATACCACTTTAGTTGGGGATATTTCACCATTAACTTATTTGAGGCATGATGCAGAATCCTTTGAAGCCGAAGGAAAGCCGACTTCAGTTGAAGTCAAAAGAAGCACAAACGATGAGAAGAAACTTATGGCGGTTTTTTCCTATCCCGATGGAGGAACTAAAACGACTCACTTTGGGCAAAGAGGCGCAAGCGATTACACTAAACATGGCGAAAAGGAAAGGATGCAAAGATACCTTGAGAGGCATGGAGGTGGAACTACAACAAGCACTAAAGAAGATTGGAAAGACCCCACAACCGCAGGTGCGCTATCTCGGTGGATTCTTTGGAACAAGCCGAGTCTAAATGCAAGTTTCAATGATTTCAAGAAGCGATTCAACCTCAAGGGAGAATTGAAAGTAAGTAAATCGGCTGAAACTTTTGAATCTGAAACCGTTGCCTTTGAATCGTTTAGAGGCCGATGGAATGTGGGTCAAACAAGAGAGATTGAAGGGGTAAGAGTCAAGAAAATGAGAAATGGGGCATTCAAATTAGACTTTCATGGAGAATCCATAATTATTTATGACGGTCAATTCCATCAAATAAACAGAAATGATAGTGGTGGATTTTCAATGGGGCGATACGATAGTGCCTTGAACGGAGAACTATTGAGAAGCGGTTATAGCGAAAAAGATGTCCCTGATAATATGGAGGCAATCATCCGATGGAAACATAGAGTGGGCGGAGGGCGATTAGTCATAAGAAGTCCATTCAAAAAGGCAAGGCACATTTTTGCGGGCGGATTGTATCATTTCACCTTACCCGGTCAGGCGTATGGGGGTGTTTTCTATCCAACAAATCAAGGAAAAACATACAGATTCATTAGAAGGAATGGAGAGCCAATAGTAGGGAGATTCCCGAAGAAAAATGAAGCATGGTTGGATATTCGGTATGATGCGGAATCCTTTGAATCGGACACTTACATTACAAGAAAAAACAGAAAAACAGGCCACTATATTAGTCTTGTAGCACCCGGTATCGAAGCACATGAAGATGAAGGTTGGATGCTTATTTGTGAGAAGCACAGTAATGTTTGCTCATTCCCAACAAGAACTGAGGCAGAACAATTCTTTGCATTGCCTAATGAATGGTGCGAAATGTGTATGGGGTGAACTTCATGATACCTCAAGAAATATATCACATAATGGATACTCTTGAAAATCGAGGGTATGAGGCTTTAATCGTTGGAGGTGCAGTAAGGGATAAGATGTTGGGATTCGTTCCTAAAGATTATGATTTAGCCACAGATGCCACTCCTGATGAAGTTCAGTTAGTTATTGAGTTGATGGGTGGATACAAATACATTATGAGTGCAGATAGTGAGCAAGCAAGGAGGGCATTAACAAGCCTTGTTTTAACTCCGAGTGGCGAGCAAGTGGAGATAACTACTTATCGAGCAGAGTTAGGTTATGAGGGTGGTGATAGGGCCAAACCAATTGCCATACCTGCTAAAACATTTGAAGAGGATTCATCACGGCGAGATATAACAATTAATTCAATGGGTATGGATAAGGGTGGAAAGATATATGACCCAATGGGCGGTCAGATTGATTTAGATAAGGGGATTGTGCGAGCAGTAGGAAATCCCTCAGAACGATTTCAAGAAGATGCTCTCAGAATGATTAGGGCAATAAGATTCACAGTAAGATTCGACTTTACGCTGGATAGTGAAACCGAAAAGGCTATAAGGGATAATGTAAAGTTGGTCACTTCTTTATCTCCAAATAGGCTTAGAATTGAAGTTGGTAAAGTTTTGTATTATCCTAATGGATTTAGGATGCTCATGGAAACAGGTATTTTACCTGAACTTATGCCTGAGATGCGAAACCTCAAACAATACAAACATAATTTGAAATATCACCCTGAAGGTAATGTTTATAATCACTACATTAAAACCTTTGAAACATTTACCACTCTGCTGAGTAGGACTGAATTAGGTGGGTGGGCCACATTATTCCACGATATTGCCAAGCCTGAAACCGCATATTGGGGGGGCGAGTTTCATACATATCACGGACACGATAGGGTGGGTCGAGATTTAATATTAGAGAGATATAAGTTGAAGCCATTTCAATTCTCCACTAAAGAACTAACTGCTCTTGCTTGGACTACGGAAAAACACCTTCAACAGTTTTGGGAAATGATGAAGCCAACAAAATTGGCTGAGATGGCAAATAATGAATACTACTCTCTATTGCTTCAAGTAGTGTATGCTGATAGTATGGGCTATCACGATGAGCAAATGGCTGAAAGGATAGATTATATTGAATCTATTAAAACTCAAGTTAATGAGAGGAATGCAAATGCAGGTCAAAGACCTAAAGATTTCGCCATGAGGGTTTTTACTGAACTGAATATACCTGTGGGTAAGGCAAGAGGTCAAGTTATGAATGAAATTGAGGATTTAATTTCATCAGGACAGGCACTAACTTACGATGATGCGTTGCGCTTTGTGAAGGGTGAGGGTGTATCCTTTGAAGCATCTTGTGCGGCATCCTTACATTCCTTAACGCAATCAGGATTTTCATCAGTTCCCGAATGGTATTTATCTGCAAAATATGGCAATCAAATAGAACCCGATTTCGGCATAGAGCAAGAATCTATTCTCAGGTTTAAATATACAAAAAAGAAGTCCCGATTTATTATAACAACTACTATTTACCCTCTCAATTTTTCAAGGGAGGGATACCGAATGAAAGGTAAAGAAATTGAACTTACTGATAAAGTTAAACGACTTATCCCTGCCTATGAGGATGAGGGAAGGAGAGCAATGGAGGGGCAAATAATAAGGCCCGCACCTACATTGGCTGCTGAAGAACACTATACCGATGGTAGGCCGATGTCTTGCCCAATTTGCATCCGAGAATTAAGTAGTTATGATAGTCCAAGTGCTGATGTATAGTTAAAGAAGTCTTCTGTTAAATCTCCAAGTTTATCATTCAATTTATAGTATAGTTCCTTAGTCCAATAGAGTAATAGTGGGCCTGTCACCAATGTTGCTACGAATGAACCGATAAGAATGACCAAATTACTTTTAATCATTTTCCCGTTTTTCTTTAAGTATGCCCTGACTCCTATATCTGTGATTGTAAATAGTGCCGCCATTCCTAATGGATTAGTCTTTATAGTTAATACTAAAAAAGAAGTAAGGCTCATACCTTTTTGCATAGTAAGAGGTAGTATTGACATAATTTTAGTTGAGTCCTACTGTTTGTTAAATGTTTGGGTGGATAATTTGATATAGGTGTGTTTAGTAATGATGTTGTATGGGGTATCAAGATTACATTGATAATTTACAATTAATGTGTGATGAAGTCTATGCTATTGCGAATACTGCAAGGAGTAAGGGTATAGACCCGACCTTAACTGTGGAGATACCTCAAGCACATGATTTGGCTGACAGGACTCAAAAACTTTTAGATTTTTTACACAGTCGAAATACCTCAGAACAAATAAGGGAATTAACTTTGCATTTTGAAGGCAATAGGGAAATGGTAGCCATAGAGATAGGTAAAATTGTGGCCGCAGAAACCTATCTTTATGGGGTAGCCAAAAAGTGTCCGTTGTGTAATGGTAAGGGATTCATTAAACGGGGTGAGTGGAAAACCGATGATTGTTTCGCTTGCAGTCAAAAGGGCCGAACTTATGAATATCTTAAAATGCCTGAGTATGGTGAAACTCTATCGGCATTTAATGAATTAACGGAGTTTAATAATAAACAACAAATTGCTGATTCCATATATCATGGTGTTTGTGCGGGCCTCGCAGTATTGACTGAAGGCATACTTGTAGCCCCCCTTGAGGGTGTAGTTTCAGCCAAACTCATGACTAATTCCGATGGCTCAGAATGTGCAGCCATATCTTTTGCAGGGCCAATTAGGTCTGCGGGAGGAACGGGTCAAGCACTTTCAGTTTTAATTGCCGACATTCTTAGGAGGATGTTTCACCTTGGAACACCCATAATGACCTTTGAAGAAGTCGAGAGATATAAAGAAGAAGTGAGCATTTATAGTAGGGGGCTACAATTTAGGCCAAGCAATCATCAACTTGAGGTTATTGCTCAACAATGCCCTATCTATATTGATGGTGAAGGGGTAGGTCAAGAAGTAACAGGACAACGGGATTTAGAGCGAGTTCCCACGAATAAAGTCAGAGAGGGTAGTATCCTTGTGATGTGTGAAGGTTTAGTGCTTAAAGCACCAAAGATTCTTAAATATGTGGATGCACTTAACCTTGATGGTTGGGATTGGTTGAGAGATTTCACTAAAAAGAGTAAGGCTACTGATGATACAGATATAGTTAATCCTGATTTTAAGTATATTAGTGATGTGTTAGCAGGGCGACCCGTTTTCAGTCAACCCATGTCAGTAGGAGGATTTAGGCTCAAGTATGGGAGGAGTAGGCTCGCAGGTTTGGCCGCTACTTCAATTCACCCATTGACTATGGGTGTTCTGAGTGCATTCATTATCATTGGGACACAAATCAAATACGAAAGACCCGGAAAGGCTACCGTATTAACTCCTTGCACCGATGTTGATACCCCCTATGTTCAATTTAAAGATGGTTCAGCAAAAAGACTTACGGATGAAGATAAGTTAATGGAGGGGTATGTTACTGATTCTGATTGGCCGATAGAAAAGGTTTGGGATTTGGGGGAGATTTTAATTCCTGTGGGTGAGTTTATTGAAAATAATCACACCTTAATTCCAAGCCCCTACAATTCAGACTATCATGGGGCTGTCCTTGATAGTAAATCATTAATTGAGTGCGATACATTTATAGAGACAATAACGCAGATGAGGGAAAATGATATTCCATTAAATCCAAAATATGTTCCATTTTTATCCGATATTACTGCTGAAGAATTGATGGTCTTGAATAGGAACCTAAGCATAAAGGTCTGTGGTGAAGGGTCATTAAAAGTTAAGTCTGAGTATTTAGAGTTGGTATATAGGTTATGTATTGATGTTAAATTATTGGATGGAGATTATTATTTAGTTGGAGATAAATCGTTCCTACTACTACATTTGCATAAATTACTTATAGATTATAGTGGCAATAGTAGTAATAAGTCAGCCCTTGATTTAGCCAATGAAGTTTTACCCTTTGACATACGAACTCCTACAACCTACCGAATTGGTGCAAGGATGGGTAAGCCTGAAGGTGCAAAATTGAGGGAGATGAAACCCCCCATTCATTCATTATTTCCTGTTGGATTCAATGTTGGCTCGCAGAGAAAAGTATCAGATTTAGTTTCATTAGATGAGGAGATTCATATTGGCCTTAGAGAGACAGAAAGTGGAGAGGAAACCCTACTCGGAGTAGTGGATGGTAAGGAAACTATTTTTAAGGATGTTGTAAAGAAGAGGTGGAATTGGGGTAAATTATGGCGAGATGCCAAGATTGCCACTCAGACTCCTAATAATCCATCTATTAAGGGTGTCAAAGGTATGACAAGTGCAGAAAAGATACCTGAAAATCTCGCTAAGGGATTACTCAGATTTAAAAACGATATTTCTGTATTTAGGGATGGAACAATTAGGTTTGACATGGTGGATATTACTATGACTCACTTCAAGCCTTCCGAGATAGGATTAACTCTTGATAAGGCAATAGAACTTGGGTATGAGGTTTCAGATGATGAACAGATTGTGGAACTAAAGGCACAAGACATTGTTCTTTCATCTTATGTGGCTGAGAAATACTTAAATACTGCAAAGTTCATTGATGATTTATTAGTTCAAGTATATGGATTAGAACCATATTATAATGCTGTGAAGGTTGAAGATTTATTCGGACATTTGATGATGGGTCTTGCACCTCACACATCAGGTGCTATTTTGTGCAGACTTATTGGAGTGGCCCCTATCAAGGGTCATTATGGTCATCCATTTTTCCATGCAGCAAAGAGGAGAAATTGTGATGGAGATATAGATTGTGTAATGTTTTTAATGGATGGATTGATTAATTTTAGTCGAAAGTTTTTAGCAACAACGAGGGGGGGGCAAATGGATGCACCATTAATCTTAACCACTAAAATTAACCCTTCAGAGATAGATAAGGAGGCACTTAATGTGGATATTGGATGGGAATATCCTCTTGAGTTTTATGACGCTACACAGAGATTTATTAAGGCAAAAGAGGCTAAAGATTATGGAATCATTACAGTTGAACAGATGCTCGGAACGGATGCGGAAATGGAAGGCTTTGGATATACACATGAGACAAGAGATTGTTCAGAATCCCCAAGAGATAATCCGTATAATACTCTTGAGTCAATGAGGCAAAAAACAATGGCTCAGTTTGCTCTCGGTGAAACATTGGTTGCGGTGGATAATACTGACCAAGCAAGTAGGTTGATTGATAGACATTTAATTAGAGATATGAGAGGCAATCTAAGGGCTTATGGGCAACAGAAGGTAAGATGCACCCTATGTGGAGAATCATACCGAAGGCCACCAATTGCGGGAAAATGCAGAACCATAGTTGATGAACGAATAGACTCATTTAGTGGTAAGCCGATTAAAGTATTATGCCCCGGTAAAATTATCCTCACCGTATCAAAAGGTTCGGTTAAGAAATATGGTTCACTCATGGATGACCTTGTGAATAAATATGGGTGCAACACTTATACTAAAGAATTACACAGGCTTGTAGGTGTGTGGGTCAGCCAATCATTTGATGATGGTGAGAAGGTTCAAACTAATTTATTTTGAAACTCTCTCAGTAAATACCCTACAACAACTAATGCTCCACTTTTGAGTGTTGGTTTCACATAAGGCTTTATCGAAGGCAATCGAATCCTTTTTCTAATCATATACTTTATTTCTTCTGTATCCTTATATTGACCAACATTTGTCTCGGAGAATCCTAACTTTGAATATAAGTTTCTTGCGATTTTATTGCTTTCTCTAACATGACCATAAATCATTTCAACATCACTTTCTTTTGCTTCATCAATTAATTGCTCAACTAAGACTGACCCTAATCCATTACCCCTTGCTACTGTATCAACAGTCATAGAAACAAAGTTTAAATAAGTGTAGGGTGTTGTATCATCAGTTATTATTTTATATTGTCTTCTTGCGGCTAAGTAGGCAATAACTCGGTCATACTCATCAACAATAACTAATAGGAGACTACCTTTTCGTTTCATAATTCGGGCAAAATATCCATAATCCTTTTTCGCACTAAGGTTATCATTATGCAACCTCTTCACCCTACTCAGGTGTTTATATGTTGCTCTTTCAACTCTGAACTGAGTGGATAATTTATCCATATCAAAGTTGTAGGTCATTCTAATTTTTGTTTCTCCGTCTTTATATTTACCTTTTGGTTTATTGTCAAACCCATATTCTGTCATTATTGCTATGCTTTCAGTTTGAGACTCCCTGAAGTCTGCTTGTAAGTAGGCATACCCACCAATTCTTACTTGCACTAACAGGGCATCAATAAGTAATTCTTTAATTGCTTTAATCTCATATTTATTCTCAGTCTCAGAATCAGCCTCATTGACTGCTAATGCAGCAACAACGAGGTGGGGAGGTATAATCACCGTATTGAGTTTTTTATATTGCGGGTATTGAGTAATATATCTTGTCGCAATATACCCTACCACTTCATCATCATCATTCAGGGCAACATAAAATGGTGAATCCTTTACTCCCATTAAGTTTTCGTAATATCGTGGCTGTGCGGCTAAAGGAAACACAGTTTTATGGATTTCATAGATTTCAGGTAAGTGCTTTATCTTCACTTGTTTAATCTGAATGCTACCCATACTGTTAATTTATTCGACTTGATATATTAACTTAACTAATTCATTGATACATATTACTATCTTCATCTTCTTCGGAAGATTCAGTTTCAGTAGTTTTTTTGAGTAAGATTTTTCGTATTGCTTCGATTTCAATTTTCATATTAGATACCTCTTTATGCAACATATCCATCACATCAAGAATATCTGCCATAGATTCCTTAAGATACTCTAAAGTCTCTTCATCAACCATAATAATCGTTCAGATGTCCCGTATGTTAAGGTTTGTGTGATTACAGAAATACATCATATTATCCCTTCAATATCCATACTACAAGTCGCCGAAGTAGTTGTCCCGTCATCATCTTCCACATCAAGGAGTATATCCACAGCCCCTAATGGGCCAAATGCCTGAGCCTCCGCCGTGAACTCTCCGGGGTCGCCTGATGCTAAGGTTGTTATTAAGTCTATTTTGGGACTCGATGTTGTAAAAGTCCATGTAATAGTGTAAGGGGGAGTGCCTCCAACTACTGTATAGTTTCCTCTCCCTACACTTAGCGAATAAGTATATACTCCATTTATTACGATAAAATCAACATCCCCGCAATTAACATTATACCCATCTGTATCGTTAGAGACATCCGAAATGGCTGCGGCGAGAGATACACCACCACCACCTTGTTGATTACAAGTTCCATAGACTGCTGGTAACATGATTATCCACCTCAACCAATTGCATAGTAATTAGAGGTTCCACCTGTTCCATCACTCACAACAGTTAGGGCGTTGTATTGAGTGTCAATGGTTTTACTCGGCCCACCATTGATTGTTGCCAAAGTGGGGGCGATTATTACATTGTTTGACGCATCAATACTCATGAATACCCATTGTGTTCCCGCCGCAGTTTGTTGAGGGATGGTTACAGCAATTTGATTACTTGAGCAATCGAGAATATAAATGGTTCCCGAATCAGTCGCTAAAGGACTCAAGGTAGCCGCAGAGGACTGAACCACAGTTGCGGTTTTTGGTAAGCCGCCAAGATTACTCAATGCAGTAGCGGCAGTTGAAGCCCCTGTTCCTCCTTGAGCAACAGTTAAATCAGTAGTCAATCCTGTTATTGAAGTAATATCTGAGTTTGCGCCTGAACTTGCCGCACTTAAATTGGTTCTTGCATCACCCGCAGTTGAAGCCCCTGTTCCTCCGTTAGCAACGGCAAGGTCAGCCCCACTCCAATCTGTATTGTTTATGGCTAATGTGCCACCCAATGTGATTGTTCCTGTTGAGGTGATAGGGCCACCTGAAACTGTTAGCCCATTCACCAACCCTGATGTAGCCACAGAGGAAACAGTTCCCGCTAAGTCGGCATTAACTGTAATAGTTGTGCCTGAAACGGATGTTGTGATATTTGTTCCACCTGCAACATCAATCGTGCCGCTTGTGGTTATGGCTGTTCCTGTTCCTGAATCGCCATCAGGGGTAATTGAAGTAACAGTTCCGCTTCCTCCACCTCCACCCCCTGTGGAGATAGTGATTTCACCATTCCCTGCGGCAGAAGCAGTTCCCGCCGAAACATTGATAGTGTTAATTCCATATCCTGTGGTAGTTCCATCTGTTATGGTAAGGTCAGCATTTCCCGCATCCGTTCCTGTGAATTGTCCTGACATTTTTTACACCTCAAGTATTTGTTGGCGTAAGTTGTTGGTAGGAAACATCTGTATAGCCTGTGAATTGTTCAGTCCACCCTGCGAAACAAGCCTCAATATTTCCTTGTTGAGTTCCTGTTGCGGCGAGAGTATTGAATACTCTAAATACGATTTGTTCAGTTACCGTAATTGGTTGGTCAAACTTCCATTGATTAATTCTTGGCACAATGGCTGACCATTGAAAGTCCTCCCATTCCATAAATAGTGAACCATCAATCCAAATCTGATATTTGACTCCTGTTCCTGTCCCTTCAGTATGTCCGAAGGTTGAGATTCTATAAATCTCATCAGCACTAATTTTCTGAACAGTAGTTGTGGCGACTCCACCAACTGAACTGCCACCTTGATTTGGGAATCTTTGGTTTCCACCTGTTGCATTATCATTACTTTGTGGTGCAAGTGGAATAGTCGATAGAGCAGGTTGTGGTGCAGGGGGAGTTCCCGTTCCTGTCGTAGTTTGGGAACCTGCAATACCTGATACATTCACAACAAGAATATCATACCAATCGCCTACGGCTAAGTTTCCTACTCCTCCTCCTATGATTGTATCGAAATTAATCTTTTGTCTCGCAATCAAGTTTGACGAATCAGGTTTTGGAACTGTATTCCAAGGGTATCGTGCAGTATCGAGTGAATGGGTGAACTCAAGACCTTCAACTGAAGGTCGAGTCATCTTTTGGTATGTCTGAGGGTCAATTCCCGGCCTTACGGGAACAGTTGCCTGTGTTTGTGTAGTTGAATATGAACTCGGAGGTCGGGGTGTTGAATCCGTAGTATCTGTTATGAGTGAGTATCCTGTTTGAAACGCCTTCTTTCTATAAGGTCGCTTCACATCTCTTTGTTTATCATTTTGTGTCATTGATAATCACCTTAAGCCATTACCACCAATTCACCAATTAGATTCACAAGAACAGTAATGTCAGCCGCAATCACAGTCGAATCTGTTCGTTCTAAGTGAATCTGAAGTGGTTGCCTGTGAGTCACAACTATTGGACTTGAAAATGCAAGTGTTTTATCCTGTCGGTTGTATATGTATTCAAAGTCAAAATCGTTAGTAGGGACTGAGTTTGGCCCACTTGTAATTTGAATATCCCATCTATCATCGGTTGCCGCAATACCATCTCCTCCTGTATCGAGTAGTGCTTGCACATTCAAACCATAAACATAAATGATTTCATTATAAGCCTGTTGGGTGGTAATTGTTTGTGTAAAGGTAGTTCCAACTGCAAGTGTAGCGGCTGTTATGTTGAACCTTCCGGTTAGCATTGATGGTTGTGGATTTTGATTCGCCATATTTATTCACCCAATTATTTTTTGCACTCCAATTTCTCCAATTAACTTAATTCTAACATTTGTTGCCGCACCTAAAGCCTCAGTATCATTTTCAGGCGACCATCGAACATTTACATTCAATGGTTGCTTGAACTTAATAACAACAGGACAAGTCAATTCAATCAACTTAGTTCGTGATAATGCAGTTGCCCCTATGTCAAAATAATTCGTTGGAACGGGATTAACACCTGCTTGTATTTGTAGGTCAAAATTATTATAGGTAGCGGCTACATCAGTTCCGGTGGTTGAAAGTATTTCAACTGCAATGGCATATATTCTTAATTCTTCATTGGCTGCTTGGAATGTATTAATGTTAGTGCTGATTACTGAATTAGCCGCTAAACTGCCCCCTGTGAATGCAGAAGTTGAGGAATAGATTTCAGGTTGTGGGTCTTGATTTACCATATTTAAGCACCTCTTGGGAATTGAGCCTCTCCCGGCAAACAATTAACTTGTTGTAGGGATAGTTCTGCATCAAAACTGACCTTCACGACAACCGTAGTAGCCGCATTACCTCTTTGTGTAATCTTAATAGAGATGGGTTGGTTGAATAATACGAGGATTGGGCAAGCAAAGGTAAATGATAGTGTGTCTGTCGCAATTACGGGGGCAATCGTAAAAGCCCCGTATGGAACGGTTGAGTTTCCTACTTGGATAGTCATGTCAAAATCACTACCTTGTGCGGGAGTCACCAAAGCGAATGACCCTGCTTGCGTTGCGACAACTGCTCTAAACCCATATAGCCTAACTTCTTCATTATTGGCCTGTTGAGTAAAAATTGTTTGTGTATTCTGACTTCCCTCCGCAGTCGCAGCAAAGGCGTGTTTTGTTGTGTAAATCTCAGGTTGTGGATTTTGATTAGCCATTAAACTTCACCTTCTGATTCTAACTCGTTGCGCTGATAGTTAAGGCTTTCGGTTTCTTTCTTTCGTTTGATTCTCCACCAAAGCACGACAGGTAATAGGATACCGACATCTATTAGTATCCCCCACATACCTAATTTTTTGCCGTCTGTTATTGCATCCATTGGAGAGTAAGGCCAACTCCAAACCACATAAATTAGTGAAATAGAAAATAATAGATAAATGTATAATGAGAGGGTAAGTTTAGACTTCACAATTTACTATTTATGCAATCAGATTAATTAACCTTTGGGTTATTCGTTAAATAACTCTGACTCATCTTCGTAGGTGGGAGTAGAAATATCCCCTTCGGTTTTCACTTCATTTTCAGACAGGTGGTAGTGTTCAGCAAATGATTTCATATAGCCTCTCAAGACTGAATAAGAATCCATACCAAGATTATCAACCTCTTGTTGTAGTGAGATTCCCTCTCGGTCTGCTTCTCGCTCGATGGCTATTTTAAAAGTAGTAAGGATGTGCAGGGTATGGTAAAAATCAGCATTGAACGCTAATTTATACATATCCCTTATTTCGTCTGCGGATTTCTGAGCATGAATGGCTAAAACGACTGCCCCAAGATTAGTAGCAATTATGAATGTTAGGGCATTCCAAATAATCCAATCATTCGGTTCAATCAGAAGGCCAATTATTTGAACAAGTAATGCTATTACTACGATATATGAGGCAATTTGTTTAGCAGTTAAGAACTGCGCCGAATTAGTTGCGAAGTCCTCCCAATAATCTCGGCCTTTCATTTTATTCTTGTCTTGAGATGACATAGTGTTTCTCTCCCTCTAAAATTAAACTTTGTTTCTGTTCATACCCATAGTCTTTAACCGTTTTCGCAATCTTTCGTTTCCATTTGCTCTGAGGGTCAATGATGAAATGTCTATCTCTAAATATACCTTGGTTAGAGAGCATAAGGAAGTCCTCAAATGTATATATTTTTAATTCCTTCTGAATCTGACCTAATTTAACTGTTGTGGATGCAAGGTGCGAGGTCATTTGCATAATTTCATTTATGAGTTCACTCTCATGCTTAAAAAATCTCTCACCAAAGTAATGCTTCATATCAGGCTCAACTCCTACTCCACCTCTTAATCTCTCCTCAATTACCATCCACTCCCGACTGATAATTGCATCCCATGACCTTTTATTGGAATCATATTCCCACCCAATAATCTGTCGCCGTTCTTGGCTGTGTCTTTCTCTTCGACTTAATATATAGGAAGACCATTCATCTAATAATGGATGTTCCTCTTCAATGTAGGTTTGCACATCCTCATTCATCCTATTTTTCCCCTCAAGTTTGGTAGGCATACTATCAGGTTATTTTTCTTTGTATTTAATCGTTGTGCTATTATTTACCGTCAGGGTGGTCTTGAAGCCACCTATGAGACAATATATTTCCAACAAATGTTGAGACAGTTCCAACCATTAATCCAATTCCTAATCCTAAGATAAAAAACTTAGCATCATCGTCATCTCGTTTATTGAACTCCTGTTGAGTTCCACCATGTAGTTTCACTTCAAAGCCTCCGCCTTATGTCCGTTCTTAACAGACTCATGCAGAGTTAAAGGTATAATTAAAAATGGAAGTGATAGTAAGAAGTAATCGGATAGGGTGAAGGCTCTGTTAGGCCAACCATATTTCTGATATGTCCTCACCACACCTGACAATGACGATGAAAAGAAAGCCGCAGAACCTACAAGGGGAACTAAAAGATTCCTCCATGCCATCCTACTCATATCTTCTTCGGGAGTAGCATCCATACTTTTCCCTCGGCCTTTCAGATAGATAAAGAGTTCGTTCACCGCTTGAACATATCTCTAAGGTTCTGAGGTGCTAAATAAGCAGCCAAAGCCCCAACCCCAAGTAGGATACCAAGAGTCTTAATCGGAGCCTTCTCATTCGTATCTGTTGCTTCAAATAGGTGCGAATCTAAATGGCTACCTTCAGGCTCATATACATCAACTTGAACTGAGTCATGACCTTTAGGATATACTGCCAATCTGCCTTTAGGAACATCATTTCTTCTAACTATAATATTGTCAGAAGTTAATCCTTTTCCACCCTCGACATCTAAGTTCCATTCGGCATCAAAGGATTCAGCCGTCATTGAATCATCAACACATTTACAATTACCGTAATTGGGCTTAACAGTATTACAACCATAGCAATATCCAACAATTGTAGGGTCTATCCCCTCATCAGCCCAATCATCATCCGATTCTGCGCCCATATTTTCCGAGTTTAATACTTTCTTAGCAATTCGGTTCATGTATTTGATTTCTTTTGCGTATGCAGGTATAACATTGTAAGACTGATAGTATTGTTTTGCACCTTCTATCGCCATATTATTTGTATTCCAACATTGTGAGCAATACTCATCATGGTAAGGTTCATCATCATAGGCAACAATAGCAACAGGATTAGTTTCGCATTTTTCACATTTAGCACCAAAATAACAGGCAGGGAATGTTGATGCTCCATGCTTTGCCTTTATATGATACCCTTCATGTTCGGGGTTATCATACCAACCATCACATTCGCTATCCTTACATTTTAATCCGCAATCATCTTCGCCATAACCCAACTCCCAATCATGTTCTTTATTGCACACTTTACAATAAGCCTTCATAGAACTATCAGCATTGAAGGTTTCAGCCCCGTAGGGAGTTGAGTTTGGGCCACCCATATCAAAATTATCTTCTGCGATATTGTGATAATCACTACCCACACCAAATAGAGATTCAACAAGTTCTTCATCACCTGTGGCTTCAGCCTCATTTAATTCTTCAATGAATTGTTTGTAGTCTTGCATGAATAATTCCTTACCATCATTATATTCAATGACGACATACATTCTTTTTGGGCCATAATTGAGGGAGAAACTTCTCCCCTCTTCTGCCGCCAATAGTGCTTCTGCTATACCCATAGTTGCACCTGTTGATGCACCTGTCAAGATTGCCTTTTCAGCCGTTGTAGCGGGCTTGTTTGGATTCTTCTTGGATTCAGCACCGAAGGTTTCAGCCTCAAAATCAGCATCATCATCATCATAAACAATATAATCTCCGATTTCATCCCCTAAGTCAGTTTTGATTTGTTCAAGGTTTCTGCCTTGGTAGGGGTGAACTATAACTGAAACTTCACCCCATCCGACTCCGTATGCACTATACTCTTTGGTGTATCTTTCTATTATTTCCTTTACCTCATCCCAAGAAGCGTTTCCTTCGTCAAAGGTAAAGTCAAGTTGTGTGTCAGCACCGAAGGTTTCAGCCCCATATTCCTTCTTTTGCTTTTTTATATCATCATCAATGAAACTTAAAGCAGTTTTTAAGTTGCTAAACTCATAACCTCTCCACATATATCCTTCACCAAATACATCTTTAGTATATGTGATTCCCTCATCAAATTGAGTTCCATCCTCCATAATCTTTCTTACTTCGTAATAGGATTGTTTTGAAGAATCTTCGGGGTGCTTCAAATACTCAGTTTTAACAATATCCCAACCAAATCTTTGATATTTCTTTACTGTATTTCTTCCACCCTCATTCCAACCTCTCCAATCATATTCAGCCCCAAACATAATATCATTTACTTGTGCCTCTTTACTCTCAATGACTTGTTTCACAGCATCAAAAGTTTCAGCCTCAAAATCAAGGAGGGAATCACACATTCCATTTGTTTCAGGCCGATGATTGCTATAAGAAGCAATCCATTCACCATCTCCTGTAAATCTAAGTTTTTCAACTTCATAAGGGTTTCCACAATCCTCACATATCATGTAGTAATTTTCATGGTCGGGATGCGGTTCAATAACGGGCGTTTCAAATGATTTTGAAGGGAATGCCTCATCTAATGTAAGAACATTTGAATCAGCATTAAAGGATTCAGACTGATAGTAAGTGTTTTTCTTCATTCTTTTTTGACCTACCTCATTGATGAAATCTATGTTTGATTTTATATCTCCATATAGGATTCCTGTATTCCAAACTTCACCATCATCAAATCCAATAAGGTAGCCCCTACCATCATCAGAAAGGTCTGCAAACACAATAGGATAATCAAACATTTCGCCATACATTCCTTCACTTTCAAAGGTTTCTGCTGAGTAAGGGACTATTGACTCAGCCTGTAATTCAAAACCGCCATTGGTCGAAGCAACTACATTTCCTGAGTATTGATTAGAGCCATACATGAAATTGTATTCACCTTCATTCATATCAATAAGTTGATTAACTGCTTGTTCATCCATACCATAATAAGTTAGTTCATGGTTAAACCCTAATGGAGTTTCTTTTGCCATTACACCATCAGGGAGATTATAATAGATTTGATTGTAAAGGAAACTTGGAATTAGTCTTGTTTGGATTCCTGAAAAGTTTGCATTAATTGGGGGCATATCCACCTGTGCAGGTAGAGTTTCTTCAAACTCAATTCGGTTCTCAGAAATATGTCCTATAACTTGTGGTGAATCAACCCAATGTTGAGGGGCGAAATATTTTTCATATGGGCAACTATTGGTGGAGATATAATCTGCACCTTCAGGGTCAGTAGTAGGGCAATACCCATCAAGCCCTCGTAGGTTAGCCTTACTCATACCACATTGAGGGCATGACAAAACGGCCTCATCTCCTGTCTCTTCATATATAAGTTTTTCCTCAAGGCTGGTGTTCGCCCAAACTTCAGGGGGAATCTTTTCCACAAAACAGACTGCGGGGGCAACTTCATCCATCTCTTCAATTTCTTGAGAGGATAATGTTTCTGCATCAAACAAATCAACTCTTTGAGTGCATGACATACAAAAAGTCCTCCCTCCGAGTTCTTCAATTTCCATAAGAACTCCTTCATTTTCTGTTGCATCACAAATTGAACATCTTGGAATCATCTCATCATCATCATCATCATCATCATCATCATCAGATGCAAAAGGAACATCAGGATTCATCGGTGCTATATTTCCGATAGAACTTCCATCTCCTTCAGGTTGCATAGGTGCTATGGAAAAGTCAGCCAACATTTGTGGTGCTTCTCCAAATTGTGTTTGCATGGCTGAGATAATATCTCCTCCATTCAAGTCGAGATTGAGATTATCAATAGGTTGTAATTCCATATCGGTTGGAGTAATAATAGGTCTTGGGACAGTTTCAGCGAGAGGTAGGGCTTCAGCCGCTTCGCCCTGTTGTCCGATAGCCATTTCACTTGGGCCTACAATTGTTGGAACATTTTCCTCTTGAGTGGCTTGGGCTAAGTTGGCTTGACTTTCTTCAGCATCAAACTCTTCAGCATGGAGAGGTGCATCAGGATTCATCGGTGCTATATTTCCGATAGAACTCCCATCTCCTTCAGGCTGCATCTCAGCAATTTCAAAATTAGCATCCATTGTTGGTGCTTCATCATGGGTGATTTGCATATCTCCCATATTAATATCATTAACTGATAAATTATCAATAGGTTGTAATTCCATATCGGTTGGAGTAATAATAGGTCTTGGGACAGTTTCAGCGAGAGGTAGGGCTTCAGCCGCTTCACCATCTTGTCCGATGGCTCTTTCACTTGGGCCTACAATTGCTGGAACATTTTCCTCTTGAGTGGCTTGGGCTAAGTTGGATTGATTTTCTTCAGCCATTACCACAAAGTTTTTAGGTGAGCCGACACTATTTCGCAATTCAGCAGCAGTAGTCGCACTACAAAAGGTATTACAAAGTCTCCCATCGTATGTGCCTTTCACTTGATACTTGGTTCCTCGACTTGTCTCGTAGTCTATAACTTCTGAAACTTCAAAATCGACCTTCTTTCTTAATGAAGGACAGAAGCCGTAATGTTGAACCATATTATTCCATCTCCATACTACTACTTATCACTTGTGGGTGTAGGTAAGCATACTTTGGCCCACAGCATTCCCATACTCACCAAATCCTAAACCCATGTCATAAGGTAGTGGGGCGAGAGTAAATTGTTCAGGACTTGTCAGCATCATGGCATTATTATCTATGTTGGTCTTATGCTCTGCTCTTTTTTCTTCTTCGGCTTCTTTCTCATCTTCGTAGTCTGCTTCTAATTTATTCATCATCTTTTGATAATCTTCGGCTTCCTTTTGTGCGAGATGACCTCGACTCAATCTGCCGACACTCAAACCGAGAAGCATTGCACCACCTAATCCGAGAACCCAACCTAATGTGCCTTGAAATAATCTATCGCCCTCGTCATTTCGCCCATTTTTAATTGCATCAAAAGCGACAACGCCAATCATTGTAGCCCCAACTGCACCCGTAGCGGCAGTCGTAGGATTATCTAATTCTTTAATGAGAGATGGTGATTCATCTTTAGGCTCAGAGATTTCAGTCTCTCCCATTTCTGCTTTTAATTGTTCTATGTCAATCATTTTACCACCACCACTCAGAAGGCTCGGCCTCCGAAGTTCTGTCCGAATGAAGGAACAGGGGTGGCTCGCATATAATCATTTCCTGTTTGGCCGTATGCTTGACCTCCAATATTGGAATATGTTGATTCCACTTCAGTAACCCCTGCATTGACAGTTAAGTTTGATACAGGTTTTTCTTCAGCACCGAATCTTTCAGATGTTTGCGTTCTTAATTTATCGAATAATTTATAGCCAAGATATGCCGCAGCCATAATGAATATAGGGCCAAGAACTGCACCAACTGTGAACATGGCCCCTGTCCTCATAGGTTTCATGACAACTATCTCTTCAAGTTTGTATTCAACCATAGTTAAGCCTCACCATATAGTTTTGCGTTCCGATAGATAAGACTATCGGTTATACACTTACCTGTGTGAATCCAAAGGTAGCCGCTAAAACTATGAAAAATCCTACGCTTGAATATCTAATAACTTGTTCTTGGATGTATTGCTTCAGTTCTAATATAGGGGCTAAATCATACTTCAGTTCCTTAAACTCATTTTTTAGTTCAACTACATCAGATTTTAGATTATCAATATCCTTGCTCTGAGTTCTTACATTACCTTTAATGTCTCTTAGGCTATCTCTCATGTCCTCATTCCTTTCAAAATAATCGACCTTGAATTGAGTAAAGTCTTGGTAGTGCTTACCATCATTAACTAATGATGTATTCAAACTTTTTAGTTCACCTAAAATCTCTTGAATTGAGGAATCATTAGACTCAGGCATAATCTATTGTTTTATGTTCCGAGTAATAAAGGTTAGCCATAAAGTTGCCCCCCCACACTATTTCCTTGATTGAAATGAGGGTTAATACTCGTTTTCAATGAGACTACTTCTCCAATCGCCTCATCAAGTATCTCTTTATTCAATTTAGTATCTCGTTCTATACTTATCATATAGGCTATCATGACGATTTCCTTTAGGTATGCACCTGACAATCCCTTTGTTTTATCAATGACTCCATTTAATTTAATTTTTACTCCAATATCTGCAAGATACTTAGTGATTATGTGCTTCCGTAATTCATCAGTAGGGAGGCCAAAATCCAATCTGACATCAAACCGCCCCGGTCTATCGGCAAGTGCGGCATCAAGATGTTGGGCATAATTAGTTGTAGCAATAGTTATCACACCATCATTCTGCCCCATTCCCGCAAGACAATTTAGGAACTCACCCAATAGTGGATGTTCCCCTCCTCTCGCAGTCCTGTCTAATCCTCCGAGTGTATCTATATCTTCAACAATCACTAAGCAAGGGGATATTTTTCTTGCTAATGTATATACATTCTTAATATCTCCTACCTCTGATACGGAATCGGTGGAGACATAGATGGCAGAACAATCTAAATCATTAACGACAACTTCACAGCACAATGTCTTCCCTGTTCCGGGTGGCCCTGTGATTAAAATACCTCGACTCGTAGGTAATCGGTTATCTCTATATGTTTCTATATTTTTGATAAAGTTAGTTATATTCCTTGAGATAATTTTCTTTTGGTCATCACTAACAATCAAATCTGACCATCCTACCTTTTTGATGTCTAAAAACCTCCACTTACTGTCTATAATTTGGTTCCTTAGTGGATGGTTTTCTTCAAAATAATCTATAAACTCTTGCTTCATTCTATTGAATCGTTCCCGTTCACCACAATGGAAAACCTCAATCTCTAATCCTAAATCATCATCAAAAGGAGTAAGCCAAACAACATATTTCTCATCAAGATTAGTTTGGGATGTAATGAATAATGCTCCCTTAAAAATTAAAGGCATTTTTTCTCCCTTCGCAACCTCAAAATTATGTTTTGAAGGGGGAACTTCTGTCTCTCTCCTCCATGAGTAATCCATTGTTTTGTCAAGTGTATAGTTGTCTTTGATGAATTGATACATTTTGTATAAGTAATGAGGTGTTTTATGTCCCGCTAAAAACATAGTTTCAGATTCAACTACTTCCCCTAAGTATTCTTTAATAGTTCCCATAAGAATGTCATCATCCTTTTTGGTATCCTTAATAACTTCAGTCAGAATATTCTTCAGGGGGTCTAATTCTATTTCAAATATAGGAGTTTCCGAACCCTCTATTCCTTTGCTCATTATCTTCAATCGCTCGCCCATAATGTAATGAGTGTGGAACACCTACATAAAGACATTACTTCGCATGGTTATTTCATATCCGCTACGAATTGTGTGTGAAAGTCTCTCATAGAAAATCTATATCGAGTCCGAAACATTAAATACACCAAGTATATTTCCGTCAACACCCATTTAAAATGGATATAGAACACCCCACTACTCCTCATATTCGTTTGGTTAAATTAGTTTTATAATTCTTTCTTGTTCAAACTCTGAGTAGTAATTCCACCATTCTATATCAACATCATTTGGCTTATTTTCGACTGTCCTGTGATAATATTTTTCAGCAATCTTTGAACATAAGTTGAAATGTTCGGAATAATTTTCATGAGTTAATCCCGATTGATTTCCACCGTATGCCGAATTATTTTCGTGTGATTCTTTCCACCCAAATAGTCCTTCTATTTTTACAACTCGATAAGTTTCTTCTTTATTTAGTTTATCTCCACAAACTTGTGAACAGAAAATGATGTCCTCCATCACCCCAATATCTTCTCGGAATCCATCGACATCCTCAATTCTGCTTCTCCTCATTATTGTGAATGAAGGAAAAAGCGGAGTCTTAGGAATATAATAGTAATGGTATTCAGATTTCCATTCTGCGGGGTTAAATGTATGGTATGTTATATTTACATCCCAAACATTTCCTTTCATTTTACTAATCATTTGAATGGTTCCTTCGGCCTCCCCTATTATCGTGGCCTCATCATCAAGCATATTATTTGTTATGTAAGTGTGTGCTTGCTCAAGCCAATTAGGATACCAATAATCATCACCGTCTAAAAATGCTACAAATGGATTGACACCTAAACGAATGGCTTGGTTTCGGGCTTGTCCCACACCTATCCCTGTCTGTCGAACATAATTGAAGTCGGGGTATTTTTGCGAGATGGTTTTCCTTAATTCTTTATTTGAGTCATTTGCTTCGGGAGTGCCATCACATATCCAAACTTCATAATTTTTGAATGATTGACTAAGGATGGAATCTAAACATCTTTCGACCCATTCTTGTTTTACATTATACAATGGAACTATAATATCAAACAATAATATCTCCATCCATAAACTTTTTTTCTTCTGTTTCATTCTTTATGAGAAACATCCGTTCTGACTCAAGTAATTCGTGTGTAGTTTTGTCCTGATAGGTTCCACTTGTCATTCCTCTTAACCATTCATATTCAGAGGGCGTTAGAGTGTATCCTAACATTCCTTCAACTTTAATTTTATTAGTCTCACTTTCACTTTTGGATAATAGTTCTGAGGTCATTAACTGCCCACTATCAGATATTGGGTTTCCACCATTCTTTTTTATTTTAGTTTCGTATTCTTCAATATTTTTAAACCGTTTCCATCCTACTTTCCAATCTCCATGTTCTAATTCTTGTTCGACTAAGTTTCTATCCCACACTAATCTCCGTTCTAATGCCATCTTAGCCATGTTATTTGAATTGGTGCTTTGTTCGTTATGTATTCTTAGATATGACCCTACATGGGGTAAAAACCTTCCATGAACCCCTAATTTCACAATTCGCATTACCATATCCAAATCTTCACCAATTTGATACTTCAGATTAAATCCGCCTACTTGTTCAACAAGTTCTCTTTTGAGCATTAAACCATTCATATAAATTGGGTTTCCATAGTGGAAAAATGGATACATTTTTTTATCGAGGTAAGGATATACTAAATAATGATTCAGTAAAAAAGTCTTTACTCGACCAATTTTGAAAGATTCAAAATCGAGCATTTTTTTGTCATTAGCCTTTACCATACAAAACCAAAATCCAATATCGTCATCAATTTCATCTCTAATGGCATCCCTCATACTTATTAGGTGATGAGTATAAAAGAAATCATCTCCTCCAAGAAATTGAACATAGGGATTTGAGCCGAGTGAAAGGCCATAATTTTGTGATTCGGAAACATAAGGTTCATCAAGGTTAGGATGTCTATGATACTCAAATCTATCATCTCCTTTTTTGTAATAATTTATTACATCCATACTTTCCTCATAGTGTTCCCAATCTTCAGGTGTGCCATCAATGATATAGCACTTGAACTTTTTATATTGTTGTTCTTTGATTGATGCAAGACATTCAGCCAAATATTTAGGCTTCATTTTTAAAATGGGTATTACAATATCAAACATTTAGTTCACCTCTATTCAAAGTCTATTTTAATTACACAGTTATTATCTTCTCGGCAACCTTCGCAATCGCAAGTTTGTTCTAAAAAATGAAACCAATGGTGGCTTATATCTTCGGTTTCTAATCCAAGCAGTCTCATCTCTATATTGAATGCCTTAAACATTTCAATGTAGTTTTGTAGTTTCGATGCCCAAAATGTATCCATGAAATCCCATTTAGGTTTAACCTATTTAATAGTTATGTTAGTGATAGGATGTGAGTCGTGGAGCAGGGGCAGATAGTAAGTTCCCTCACCATCTGTGTGCGCCCCTGTCCTTCTAATCATCTGTCCGTTCACCCTATTAAACCTTTTGGTGTTGAGGAATAGGTAGGAATATTGCCATCCATATTCTGCCCAACTCGTTCTCTTTGTTCTTTTGATAGTTTTAGTATCACTCTCTTATACCATTCAATATTTTCAGCACTTACTTGAAGTCCCATATCCATTACCTTTCGTGCAATCATGGCATCAATACCGTCATAGAGGACATAAGAAATCATGGCCGCTACTGCGGTATTCCCCCCATCATCAATTCCTGTAACACCATCTAATGTGGTATAGAATGCAGACCATAGTTGACCGGGTAATACATAAATTGGAGGGTCTAATTCCATACTCGGTAATACTTCATCAACGCCATCACAAGTTGAAGATGCACCAATTGGGTATGGGGAGGCAAGTCCTGAAATCCCATATGAACCCCATAGTTGTCCGTCAGGATTAATAAAATAATTTGTCCCGTCAAGAACGATTTGAACATGACCACCCAAGTAAGGGGAACAAGCAATTTTATCAATAACCAAGAACTCATTAGGTCTTATCTCAGCAGGGGTATTTATTCTGATTCCGAAGTTTCCATTGAATATATTGTAGGCTTGTTTTGCTGATAGAGATACAGGATAAATCGCTGTGGATTGATTAGTAGTCCATTTTATCGCCCCCGTTGAGTCAGAGGTAAGATTAGCCCATTCAAATACAGTTCGTCTAATTGGCATCTTCTTCACCTACGCTTGCCTCATCATTTCGAGGGACATAATCCAATGGAGTTTCACTTAATGGGTCAAAACTTTCAGGATTATCTTGGTTGGGTGCTTCCTTTGGTTCATCAAAAGGCCAATCAAGTTCTTTGACTTCTCCCATCATCTCAACTTCTTGTCTATACCAATCAACATTTTCAGGAGATACTTGAACTCCCATTTTTATTAATTCTTTTGCGGCTATGGCTTCAAATCCATCATATGTAGTATATTTAACAAACACCTCAAATTGACCCGGTGCAAAGTTTTGGTCAGTATAAGTGATTCCACCTGCGGTAGAGTTGTAAGTGGTTCCCATGTTGGCTATTACTATATCTCTTTTACCTATTTGTGCGGCAACTCCGTATTCCCCGGGTTCAGCAGGTGTCCCTGCCGTATCAAAATGGATGCCCTTGTAGTCTATCGCATCAAACCTAATGTCTAATGCTCGAAATGGTTCCCCCCCTAATTGCGTTGAGTAATTAGTTGCTATGCCACTTTGCTCTATGAATGTTATTGGTTTTATTATCTGCGCTGCCACACCATTGTATGTTTGAGATTCTGTTCCATAATACACTACAATTTCTTGATTAGCATTATTGATAGTTAAAGGGTCAGGATTTATTTGTGTTATGGAGGCATTCCATCCCGCATAACCTAGTAATTCTTGAATACAAAGTATCCATGAGGCTTCATCATCCCACCCTAAATCCCATAGATTTTGTAGATTAGCCGTTGCATAGTCTTGGGCGAGATTACCCCAACCACCCCTATTCCAATCATAGGCTAAAAACCTACTATAATAGAATCGTTCACCTGATGGTTTATTTGTGCTAACATCTGAGGGGTCAGCAACAATTGTTGAGGTATCTGTTCCATGAAAAGCGTCAAATGTAGTAAAGTTGCTATTAGTAAAGTCAGTTGCCCCACTCAAGGGCTGAATGGTTCCATCATTGATAGTCAAGTTAGTATTATCTTCTAGGGATAATAGTTTATTAATAACTTGTGTGTCTGCCCCACCTGCGGGATTATTGTATGTGATGTGGGTTGCACCGAATAACTCTGCTAAAAATGATGTCCCTAAACCTGTGACATCGGTATTTCCCGCAATTCTTGACACAGTTCCCGTCATAAACCCCCCTGCCCCTGCTGGTGTTGAAACATCAAAATCCTCATACAACAAAGTTATAGTTCCGAGTGGGTGATGGCTCAATGGGTCGTTAGTTGTCTTTACCATTTCGGGTTCGACATCACTTGCGCTTGCCATTCTCAATCACCTCAAATATTTTCTGTTGGTATGGAGAATCCCATTTTTCCGCTTGGTTCAGTTGTATTTTCATCCACAGAAGTATTCGCTGAACCTGTAACCGTAGCCCCTTGATAGGCTCCCCCATTTGTGAATGAGACACCTATATCCCATGTTTGATTTCCCATAACATAAATATTTAATGGGGTCATCCCACTATCCCCTGTGGATGAGTCTTTCTTATTAAACTTTGGTTTCTCTAATACAGATTGTTGAGATGGCATACTTGGGAATGGAATGGCACTACCCGGCATTCCAATTGAGGTTGTGCCGTCAGGACTGCTAAAATAAAATGTATCATTAACTCTCGGCTGGAAAAACGCTCTCGGCCCTGCCACACCATATTGAAGGGGTAGCCCCCTATATGTAGGATTAGGATTGGCTGCACTCCGTTCCCCACAAGTATAAAATGTAGGGGTCATAGCAATTCTTTCGATAACTACGAATGTATTAGGAGGTTGTGTCTGTGCGCTTGTATTTTTATCGCCCTTATTCCCCGATAAGACATCAACGGGAATACCCTCATCAGCAGTATTGAGGGGTGTGGATGCTTGACCTGCTGAAGTGCTACTTGCACCTGCATCCCAATGAAATATCTGACTTCGTATAGGCATAATTAGAAATGGGTTGCCTTGATAGATAAAGGATTGCATCAGTATTATTTTGATTTAATCCTGATTATATGTAAGGCTTACGCCGTATTTATTAAAGAAAAAGAAACCCCACCGACCCGTAGGCCGATGGGTGTTTGTTGAGTTTTACTTCAGACTTGCCGAATCAAGCACCGTTAGTAGGTGCAGGGGCAGAAGCCGCAGAAAGTAGCGACCTCTTATACCAATCTACATTACCCGGATTAACTGTAATTCCCATTTCTAAAAGTTTATTAGCAATGAGTGAATCGGGGCCGTCATATAAAGTATATTTGACGAAACTTTGGTTGCTTCCAGCAGCAATTCCCGCACCTGTGTTGAACATGGTGTATCTAACATCCCATGTCTGACCCGGTAGCACATACACAGTTGGGTGTAGGCTAAATGCAGGTTGGAAGTTCACGCTTCTTGGGTATGGACTTGCCGCACCCGGAACACCGAAGTTTGAAACATTGTCAGGGTCTTGGAAATACTCAGTTGTGTTTATAACAATCTGAGTGTAAGCCAAAGGCCCATAGTATGCCATCGAAGTTGCACCTAACAGACCTCTTACAGATGTCGCAGCACCACTACTAATACCGAAGTATGATGGTGTAGAACCAATTTCTTCAATAACCACGAATTGAGTTGCAGTCGTAGATGCTGGCATTGTGATATTATTACCATAACCACCGATAAAGATACTCACAGACTTACCGAGCAGGTTTCCAATTGCTGCTGGTGTGCCTCTTGAAGCATCCCATTCATAAACTTGACTTCGCATTGCCATCTCAGACACCTCCGTTAGCGGAAGCCGCCATTTGAGATGCTCTGCTCTGTTGTTCAAGAAGGCTTCTCTTATACCAATCAACATTGGATGGATTAACTGTGATTCCCATTTCTAAAAGTTTATTAGCAATGAGTGAATCGGGGCCGTCATATAAAGTATATTTGACGAATGCGCCGACTGCGGAAGTTCCAGCGTTATTTTGTCCTGTAATGAGGGTAGTGCAAGTGTAAAGAACTGACCATGTTTGACCCGGAAGCACATAAACTTCAGGGGTTAGTGAAAACGAAGGCAATACATTGTCGCCCGCAGTTGGGGCAACTGCGCCATCAGATGCAGCACCTCTTGGGTATGGACTTGCCAAACCCGGAACACCGCTTTGCTGAGTGACATCTGGATTTTGAAAGTAGTCCGTTGTGTTTATTCTAACATTTAGTGCGCCACCCGACTGTGGGCTTGTCGCAATATCCTCAATTACCACGAACTGCGTTGCAGTCGTAGAGGCTGGCTGTGTTATGTTCGTTCCTTTGCCCCCGATGAAAATATCTAATGCTTTATCAACATCTATTCCCACGCTTACAGGGTCGCTACTTTGTCTAATATTGCTACCTGTGCTTGTAGGTGCAAGATTTGTCCATTCATATACTTGACTTCTCATTGCCATTTCATTTCATCTCCATTTATTTTCTCCCTTTCGGGTTATTAGTATATTTCTTTTTCTGACTACTTAAGGGTTTCGCTCCATCAATGGTAGGTAAATCTTATTAACATAGACTCCATCCTAATAGTATGAATATATTTGTATTAGATGAAAACCCACATATTGCGGCTCAAATGACACTAAATAAGCACACTATTAAAATGCCGACTGAAAGTATGCAGATGATTTGCACTAACCTCACCCTATTGGGGTATAATGGTAAATTACCCATGAAATCAGTTATGAAAAATCATCCCTGCACAATTTGGGCGAGATTATCACAAGAAAACTTCATGTGGCTATGGAATCATTGTAAGGGGCTTTGCCAAGAATACACAAAACGATATTATGGGAGAATCCATAAAGTCGAAGAATATTGGGATACACTATCAAACAATGCCATAACAACTTTTATCGGCAATGTGCAATTTCCCTCACAAGGATTAACTCCCTTTGCTTTGGCTATGCCTGATGAATGCAAAGTCAAATCTTCTGCTGTGGAATCATATAGGAAATACTACATCATGGAGAAATCCCATATTGCTGAGTGGAAAGAACCTTCTAAAGCACCGTCATGGTGGCCGCAACATTGATAAGAGATTGCCTCCACGCAGGTATATGTCGGGATTATCAAGAGAGGATTATATGTGTTATGTCAATTCAGTAAATAGTTGGTCTGAAAAAATATGTAATAGGTATATTAATGATATTGAACCGAGTAGGAATATTAAATGTGCTATGATAGTAGCATTTAGTAGGGTGAGGAAATCTAATTCTGTTTTTCCATTTCCTTGTAATATCCAAACATGGCGACACCGCCGCAAGCCATAACGACAGGGCCGAGAAGACTACCTACAATATGGGATTCACCTTTGACGATGTAAGGAATAGAATGTGCCGTTTCAAGGACACCAATACCAACAAGGGCTAATGCAATTGAATAGCCGACTTGGTGAATTGTTTTCGGCTCTTTAGAATAATAATGTTTGATGTGTTCAAACATGGTTGAACCCTCACTAAAAGTTGGTTTTAATTTTGCTTAAGCGCAACAGTTCCAAATCATCTTACCGCCGAAGTAAATACCTCCGACACCGAGAATCTTTAGTGGAGTGAGTTCACCGACAACAGGAAGTTCGATAATTTTGAACTCTCCAATATTTTCTTTAAGCCATCCAAATTGGTGAATGCCGAGTAAGAACATTACTCCGCCCATCATTCCTTGTTCAGTTGCTATTGCCTTTATATCCATTTTTCATCTCTCCTTATATTTATTGTCCGACAACAGAGCCGACTCCTTCAACCATACTAAAGTTGTATCCAACGGAAGAATTAGCGGGGGAGTGTGTTACTCCTTCTGCACTTCCATACCATTGTGTGACTGAGCCTCTCATTGGCATAACCATGCCTGATTGAACTGCCGCATCATAGATAGGTAGTGAAGGATTAGTTAGCCCTTTTGCAGTCCAAGAAGGAACGCCACCCATTGTGGTGTCAGTCATTGTTGGGTTGAAATCTTTGGGTGAGAAGTCAGGAACATGGTCATGAGATTCAGATGAATCTTCTTCATCTTCGGCTCGATTCACAGTATTACCTGTGGTTCGGCCTCTAAAGTTTTGTCCGAACTCTTCTTCAACATCTTCGGCTTGTAGGCCAATAACTCTGCCATCTCCTGTGAATCCTACCCAATCACTTTCCTCACTTCCGAGGTCAAAGGTAGGAAGTCCAAGTTCAGCAAGCAACTTACCGAGGTTCATACCTGCGACAACGATACCTGATACCTGAGTTAGACTTCGTAGTTCTGCTCTGTTGATTTTACTTGAAAGGCCGTATCCGTAAATACCTGCTCCGAGAAGGAAACCAACAAGAGATGCAAGTTTGCTTCCAATCTTAGGTATGAATGAGAATGATACTTGAGAAGCGTATAGCCCACCAACTGCCGCACCAACGACAAGACCTGCTATTCCTCCATAGAGTTGCATATTCTTTGCTTCGCCGATTGCGGTTTCGGGTAATTCTTTTATATCTTCTAATGCTTGCATTTTTCTCACCGTTATTTATTACTTTCATGTTCCGATAGATAAAGGTGTCGCTTAGAACGCACCTCTAAATTGTGCAGTTGACTGCACAGTAGGCGCAGGGGCCATATTCCCAATCGGTAAAGATGTGAAATGACCAATTGGCCCTTCTTTAGTTAGTGGGGCTGATATAGGTATCATGGTTTCCGTTGTAGGAGTCCAAGCCCGACTAAACTCATTTGCATCAAGACCGAGTTTGTGGCTTTCTTTGACAGCCATTGTAATTGCTCCATTTTGTGTAGCATTAGCAACTTTTGTTCCTGTCAAGTTTTGCCCAACTTTCATATCTTGATGTATTGCATGAATCTCATATTGTTGTCCGTAATTAGATACAACTGTATTCATTGCACCTTGCATGGGACTTCTCTTTAACGCATTCATAATCGCTAAGTCGAGATTCATAATTTTAATACTCACCCTTCTGATACTTAAGGGTGTCGGATATAACTACCTTAATTGTATTTAGATTCATAATCTTTTAGTGTAATAAAATTATGATTATGTTTATACACAACCTTAAGTATTCTATATGTGAGTATTTTATAATCTTCGATTCCCCCAAGATAATAACCTAATGAGGGAAGAGGAACATTAATTTTAGTTAAGATTGAGTCCAACCCTTGATGAGTTAGGATATTACCTTGAGGAGTTAAGTAATCAGTTTGTTTATAATTAACTACTCTCCAATCACTAATTCGGATACAATTTTGAAGTCTTGTTGCGGTGCAGATTATCACTCGCTCTATGCCTTTTTTATCGCTATCCTTGAATAATAAATCAGTAGTGAATATAAAATCCCACCTGCCGATTATTTGGTTGTGTTTTTTGTTTCCTGAGTATCCGTAATAGTCAGTTAGGGACATCCATTCTTTTTGATAGAAAACCGTAGGGGCAGTTTTAGGTAATTTGAGTAGTGTCTGCATGTTCATTCCTCCAATATTTCAACAAAATCATATTCAGGTATAGACCCACTATCATTTATTTCCCCCATTATCCAAGCCTCTATTATTTCTTTCACTTGTTTCATACTATCTCCAATACCTAAATAGAATATTTGGTCATAATCGTTATTATTTTCATCCATCATTATTTTAAGGTATGCTTTGTTTTTTGAGTTACTCCGTAATGGTTCAATAAATGTTCCCTTATATTGTATGCCTTTAATGTAGGCATCATCTCCAATTATCGAAACCCCTACACCCATTAGGGCGAATCCTTTACCCTTACCTAATTTATGGCTGGCGAAAATAAATAGTCCTTCTTCATCACCATTTCTAATCAAAAACTCAGTATGTCTTTGTGTCATTACAGATGCGTAATCTTGTTCACTCCACCATTCACCTAATTGGCGAACATACATATTAGGATATTCAGCAGGGAATCTAAGGAATACTTGAGACTGCATTCATACACTCTCCTCATATGTTATAACTTTGTCGTATTCAAGTTTCAAAATGTCTAATAAGTCTGAATAGTTATTTACTATACCTCCATAAAACAT
>Ga0209091_10000650_pt1 | contig 32573 bp, 47 predicted proteins | sample ArcticOcean_MG_C_6_FD_187438 | JGI IMG/M metagenome (GOLD analysis project Ga0209091, IMG submission 187438) | Marine microbial communities from western Arctic Ocean - ArcticOcean_MG_CB8_128 (SPAdes) (version 2) | ecosystem: Environmental > Aquatic > Marine > Oceanic | place: Arctic Ocean...
GTGTTTCCAATGGTATCTAGAATAGTTGAGGCGTATTTCATGAAAAATAATTTATTAGGCAAAAGTATTTAGAAAAATTAGTTTTGACTTAAATGTTACATTAAATATTAGCGAAAACGCAAAACTTTAGAAGGAACAATATTTAATATAATTTTTGAAGGAATCCAAAGCAACAAAACTGAGATTACTAGAAAGAAAATATTTAAGGCTAAAACCTCTGAAAAAGAAATTGAAACTGGTGCTACACTAACAAAATAGGTTTCAGGATCCAGAGTAATCCAGCCAAAGTAATGCTGAGAAAAATAAAATCCTAAACCAATAATGTTACCCCAAAAAAGTCCTTTAGCCATTATTAAAGTTCCATTATAAAGGAAAATCTTTTGTATTAAAAAATTATTAGCCCCTAATGCTTTTAACAAACCTATCATACGAGATCTTTCTAGAATTAATACTAAAAGTGCAGTAGCCATATTGATAACCCCCACTAAAAGCATGACAATTAAAATGATTAATACATTAAAATCAAACAAGGAAATCCATTGAAAAATTCCATAAAAGCGGTCGGTAACGGGAATACTATTTAAATCAGAAGGCAACTTATCATAAATATTATTCGCTGTTTGCTGAAGATATTTAAAATTTGACACAAAAAGCTCGTAGCCTCCAATTTGATTCGAATCCCATTCATTCAGGCGTTGAACTTGTTTTAAATCACCATACACCAAATTTTCATCAACGTCTGGAAACCCAGAAAAATAAATTCCAACAATGGTAAAGCGTCTTCTTTTAGGTATTCCCTGCCCAGTACTGTTTTGAAAAAAAGCTTCCACCCTATCCCCTAGTTTGAGATTAAGACGACTCGTTATTACTTCTGAAATTAAAATTTCATCGCTTGTTAATTGAGAGTCGAAACTTGGAAAAGTTCCTTGAGTTTTAAAAGAGCTCAAGCTAGTCCAATCAAAATTTTCAGAAACTCCTTTGAAAAGAATTCCTTCAAAATCTGAATCCGTTTTAAGCATTCCAGCTTTCAAAGCAACAGAATGTACTTTTTCAATATTTATTTCTTCCTTAATTTGATTGCGAATAGAATCACTATCGATCATGGGGAGAAGAGAAACTTGGGATTCATTATTTTCAAAAAGAGTTACTAAAATGTGTCCATTAAAAACACTGGTTTTCTTTTGAATTTCTTTTTGTAAGCCCTGGCTTGTTGAAATTGCAATTAAAATAGCGGCAATTCCAATGGCAACTGCTGTGGTTGCAATGTTAATTATTCGAGCAGAAACAGTACTTTTATGCTGTTTCTGTCCTCGCATTTTTTTTGCAAAAAATAAAGCTATATTCAATGAAATATCTATTTAAAAGTATCCTTTTCAAAAATACATTTTTATTTTGGCTTACCATAGTCAGCTTCACTTCTGCATCATGTCAAAAACAAATTATAATTTCAGCAGCAAATGTTGATGCTTACATCCCTCTTTTAAAACAAAAAAAAGTGGGAATAGTTGCGCACCAAGCAAGTGTCATTTCAAGTGCAAAAAATACGATTCACTTAGTAGACTTGCTCAGAAAAAAAAATATTTCAATTCAAAAGGTTTTTGCACCAGAACATGGATTTCGAGGAACAGCAGATGCAGGTGAAAAAGTAGAAAACAGAATTGATTCTAAAACACAACTTCCTATAATTTCATTATATGGAAAAAATAGGAAACCAAATAAAGAACAACTTAAGGGTATTGAAATAATGGTTTTTGATCTGCAAGATGTTGGAGTTCGTTTTTACACCTACCTATCCACACTTCATAATGTGATGGAAGCATGTGCTGAAAATAATATTCCGTTAATTGTCTTAGACCGTCCCAATCCAAATGCACATTATATTGATGGACCAGTGCTAAATCTTGAACATAAAAGCTTTGTCGGAATGCATCCTGTTCCAATTGTTTACGGTATGACTATTGGTGAATATGCCCAAATGATTAATGGAGAAAAGTGGCTTACCAATTCTATCAAATGTGACTTAACGGTAATTCCACTTCAAAATTACACCCATCAAACAACTTATGAATTAAAAGTTCGACCATCACCCAACCTTCCTAATAAACAATCTATAGCGCTATATCCAAGTTTATGTTTACTTGAGCCAACTAAAGTTAGTATCGGAAGAGGGACAGATTTACAATTCCAAGTTTATGGACATCCTGGATTTCCTAAAACAGATTTTTCTTATGTACCAAAATCAAATTTTGGTTCAAAAAATCCAAAACACAACGGACAAATTTGTTATGGAAAAAATTTAACTACCGTCAATCCTCCTTCAAGAATTGAATTAAAATGGCTTTTGAATGCCTATTCAAGTTTTCCTGAAAAAGATTCCTTTTTCCTAAAAGGATTTGAACGAATAAGTGGGGTAAGTAGCTTAAAAAATCAGCTTATTGAAGGAGCCAGTGAAAAAACAATTAGAGATTCTTGGACTGATGGACTTAATGAGTTTAAAAAAGTAAGAACGAAATACCTGCTTTATCCTTAAGGTATATTTAAATATTTGTGTGTCTGAAGCGAAACCTTCCATTTAGGATTATCCAAAACATAATCTACTAATAGCGGCATAATAACATCTCTCTTACTCCATTCTGGTTGTAAAAAAAGCTTACACCCTGAACCAACTTTAGAGGCTTGTTCTTCCGCAAAACGAATATCATCTTTGTTATAAATAATCATTTTAAGCTCATCAGCTCTTTCATAAGCTTCCTTTATAGGTGATTTATTTTTTTTTGGGGATAAGCAAAACCAGTCCCAATTGCCGCTTAGTGGATAAGCACCAGAAGTTTCAATATGAATATTGATTTCTTTGGAATGTAATAAATTTGTCAAGGGTTCCATTGGCCACATTAATGGTTCACCCCCAGTGACTACTACCGTATCTGAATACTGCTTAGCACCCCTAACAATCTCATCTATATGAGTTGGAGGATGCAAAGCAGCATTCCAACTTTCTTTAACATCGCACCAATGACATCCAACATCACAACCGCCAATTCTTATGAAATAAGCGGCACCCCCTTTGTGGTATCCTTCCCCTTGAAGAGTGTAAAAAGCCTCCATTAATGGAAGTGAATAACCTTGAGCTACCGCTGCGATTGATTCTTTTGCTTGCATTTGGCAAAGATACCACTTTCCAAAAGCACATTCCTACAGAAATTGTATCTTTAAAAAGATTAATAATTTAAATTATGCCTAGCCCATTTCACTTAGCTATTCCTGTCGACAACCTGGAACTTTGTAGTGATTTTTATAGTAACATTTTAGAATGTAAAGCAGGTAGATCATCAGACCATTGGATTGATTATAATATGTTTGGCCATCAATTAGTGCTGCATGTTGATCCATCACATCAATCTAAAAAACACCATAACGAAGTAGACGGAAAATCCGTCCCTGTCCCTCACTTTGGAGTTGTATTAGAGTGGGAAATTTTTAATGAATTAGCTGAAAAATTAATTCTAAAGGGTGTTGAGTTTGCAATTAAACCTTATTTGAGATTTAAGGGTTTACCTGGCGAACAAATGACAATGTTTTTTTATGATCCCGCTGGAAATGCTTTAGAATTCAAATCCTTCAAGAATAAGGATCAGATTTTTGCCACATAATATTATGAATAAAATATTAACTTTTTTTGACACACTCTTTGAGCATATCTTTTCTGATAAGAATCAAAAGAAAATTGAAAGGGTCACCCTATGGTTATCTATAATTGGATTTATCACTCATTTATTATTGATTTTTTCTAAAAGATTTGAGCTATTTCACACCCCATTTGAGGCCCGCCTTCTAGATGATCCTATTTCAGCTATTTACACTCCTTTTTCAATCATTTTAGTATATGAGATATACCTTCTCATTATGTATTTACCCAGATCTTTTACGACTGCAGTTTCCAAACAATTTGAGATTATATCACTGATATTAATTCGTAGGATTTTTGGAGATATCCCGAAAATTGAATTGGATGTAAATTGGATTGAAAATGTTGCAAATAGGCAATTAATATATGATCTTGTTGGCGTTCTAGTCCTCTACTTTTTAATTTATCAGTTTAATAAGCACCAAAATAAGATCACCAAAAAAGAATTAAGTATTCGCTTAAAAAGGTTTGTAAGCTCAAAACGTGCCGTCAGTCTTATACTTCTTCCTGTATTAATTTTTACTTCAATTTATACTGCCTTTACATGGATAAGTGGTTTGTTTTTAGCATCAATGAAAGAAAGTATTTTACCCGATATAAACTCTGTATTTTATAATGAGTTTTTTACCATTTTAATTTTAGCAGATGTCTTTATCCTACTCCTTTCCTTTCAATATACAGAACGCTACAGTCAGCTAATAAGGAATACAGGTTTCGTGATATGTACAATTTTGATACGACTCTCTTTTGGAACCTACGGTCTTACCAATATTTTATTGATTATCTCTAGTGTTCTTTTTGGGTTACTTATCCTAAGAATATATCATAAAATGGAATCTGACTTATTACATAATTCTTAAAATTCAATCTCTTCGCTCACAAGCCAGAAGAGTATTTTTAAGAAGCATCGCTATGGTCATTGGACCTACGCCTCCAGGCACAGGAGTAATGGCATAAGCTTTTCTTGCCACCTCTTCATATGCAACATCACCTTTTATAACATATCCTTTTGGATGGCTTGTGTCTGGAACTCTAGTAATACCTACGTCAATAATAACAACGTCTTCTTTAACCATATCTGCTTTCAAAAATTCTGGAATTCCAAGTGCTGAAACAATAATATCTGCAGAGCGGGTAAGTACTTCAATATTTTCTGTTCGACTATGAGCAACCGTTACAGTGGCATTTCCATAAGGACCTTTTTGACTCATCAAAATACTAATGGGGCGACCCACAATATGACTGCGTCCAATTACCACACAATGCTTACCAGAGGTTTCGATTTTATAGCGCTTTAATAGCTCCATAATCCCATAAGGAGTAGCTGGGATAAAAGAATCCATTTCTAATGCCATACGTCCAAAATTAGAAGGATGAAATCCATCTACATCTTTTCTAGGATCAATTGCTAAGAGTATTTTTTCTTCATTAATATGCTTTGGCAAAGGAAGCTGAACAATGTATCCATCTAGACTATCATCATTATTTAATTGGGTGATTTTTTGTAATAATTCATTTTCTGAAATCGTATCTTCTAAATGAATTAAAGTAGACTTAATGCCAATTTGCTCACAAGACCTAACTTTACTTCCAACGTAAGTTAAGCTAGCCCCATCATTACCAACAAGTACTGCTGCTAAATGGGGTATTTTTTTTCCATCGTTTATTCTTTTATCTACCGTTAATTTAATTTCTTCTTTTAACGCTATTGCAGTTTTTTTTCCGTCTAATACTATCATTATCTTATTTTAAACCTTGTAGTTGTTGCATCATTTGGGGTCCTTTTCCACCTTGCATCATTTTCATCATTTTTCCCATTTGTTCAAACTGCTTAATAAGCTGATTTATTTCTTCTATTGATTTACCAGAACCTTTTGCTATTCTAGTTTTACGACTATGGTTCATTAATTGAGGCTGAGATCTTTCTTTAGGAGTCATAGAGCCTATTATCACCTCGATGCCAGCAAAGGCATCATCATCGACATCGACATCTTTCATCATTTTACCAACACCAGGAATCATTCCCATTAAATCTTTCATATTTCCCATTTTCTTGACCTGCTGGATTTGAGAAAGAAAATCATCATACCCAAATTGATTTTTGGCGATTTTTTTATTAATCTTTCGCGCCTGGTCTTCATCAAATTGCTCTTGAGCTCTTTCTACAAGTGAAACTACATCTCCCATGCCAAGAATACGATCAGCCATGCGTTCTGGATAGAAAACATCTAAAGCTTCCATTTTTTCTCCTGTTCCAATAAATTTAATTGGTTTATTCACCACCGACTTAATAGTCAAAGCTGCTCCACCACGAGTATCTCCATCAAGTTTAGTTAAAATAACACCATCGAAATTCAATAAATCATTAAAGGTTTTTGCTGTATTTACAGCATCTTGACCTGTCATAGCATCAACAACAAAAAGAGTTTCTGATGGTTTTACTGCAGAATGAATAGCTTTAATTTCATTCATTAATACCTCATCAATTGCTAAACGACCAGCAGTATCAATAATTACAACATCATGTTTTTCTTTTTTTGCTACCTCTAAAGCAGCAAGTGCTATTTTCACTGGGTCTTTTTCTTCTCTATCCTCATATATAGCTGCACCTACTTGTTCAGCTACAATTGCTAATTGATCTAAAGCTGCAGGGCGATAAACATCACAAGCTACTAACAATGGGCTTTTGACTTGTTTTTTTTTTAGATGAAGGGCTAGCTTTCCAGTAAAAGTTGTTTTACCAGACCCTTGCAATCCCGTCATTAAAATTACAGCAGGCTTTTGCTCTAAATTAACACCAACAGATTCAGATCCCATGAGTGCAGTTAATTCATCTTTGACTATTTTTATAAGAAGTTGACTGGGCTGAAGACTTGTTAGTACTTTTTCTCCTAATGCTTTTTCTTTTACACGAACTGTAAACTCTTTAGCTATCTTGAAGTTAACATCGGCATCTAATAAAGCTCTACGAACTTCCTTAAGTGTTTCAGCAACATTAATTTCTGTAATTTTTCCATGACCTTTAAGAACTTGGAAAGCTTTATCTAATTTACCGGTAAGATTATCGAACATATTAATTGTGAATATTAAATATCAAAAAACAAAAATAAGAAATGCGAAGAGAATATTAACTACTGATTACTGTTGAATGAAAACATTCTCTCCATTACAATAGCATGTGGGAATGTGATAGCTGCTAAAAAGGAAAAAAAGAGCGGTAAAAACTGTTCTCTAGGAATGTCTGCAAAAAAATAAACTCCACCTAAACTACCTAAGGCTAAAATCCAGTATAAAAAAGAAGCCTTTATATACTTTTTATATCCAGTTTTATCAGAAACTGTATCATTATATAAAAATTTAACTTGCGAATTTAAAGAAGGCAAACTATGCCATATAACAAAATAAATTCCAAAACTGAAAAGCAAATTGCTTAACGTAAATAATAAGGCCAATAATCCCAAAAGGAAAAACTCTTGCATTAATAATTTACTATTTTTAAAATGAAAGAGGGCTTGAATAATTATGGCTATTGAAGTGAGTAATAGTGAATAAATAAAAAAGGTGAAAGGAAGTACTTTACCTGAGATTTGAAAAATTACTTTAACAGTTTCATTATAGTGTAAAGAGAAAAGCATCAAAAATATAAAGGCTCCATAGGTGAAATAAAAAAATAACTTACCTTTTTTCAAATCCACTATTCGCTCCAAATGTTGCTCTCCAAAATGATAACAACTTACTAGCACAAAAAAAATAAGAGCGATTCCGGGTATCCAATAAAAAATCCCTATTCCTGAAATGACCACCAGTAAATATGAGAGAAAAAACAAACCCTTTAGTTTTTTTTGATTCCTCCCAAAATTTTTATTAATTATTTTCAAATCATTTGCGCCATGAAGAATCCCAAAAGAAAAAATTCCAAGAAAAGAAATAAGATTTTGACTTGAATCATTGCAAAAAACCGCAAATATGATACAGGTTAGTGTTATTAATTGCAGAATTATTAAAAATTTATGCTTTGTGAATGAGATAGTTAACAATTTCAATGAAAAATAATTTATATATAAATGGTGAGTGGTTTAATTTTTTTTAAATTTATCTAAACAAAAACAAATAATTGATTTAATTATGGAAAAATTACTAAGTTTAATTACTGTAGTGCCAGCGATGGCTACAGATGACTACGTTGGATTTACGTTCTTCGTAGGATGTATGGCGATGATGGCAGCATCAGCGTTCTTTTTTCTCTCAATGAGCTCTTTTGATGCAAAATGGAGAACCTCAATTTTAGTGTCTGGACTAATTACGTTCATTGCAGCTGTACACTATTGGTACATGCGTGACTATTGGGCAACTAACATGACCTCTCCAACATTTTTTAGATATGTAGATTGGGTGTTAACTGTTCCGTTAATGTGTGTTGAATTTTATTTAATTCTAAAAGCAGCTGGAGCTACTAAACAATTAATGTGGAAATTGATTTTCGCTTCTATTGTTATGTTAGTAACAGGTTATTTTGGAGAAGCTGTATACACAACGGGATCAGGTCCTGCAGTATGGGGTCTTGTTTCTGGTCTTGCTTACTTCTGGATTGTATATGAAATTTGGATGGGTAGCACTTCTAAACTAGCTGCAGCTGCAGGTGGTGCAGTACAAGCTGCTCATAAAACACTCTGCTGGTTTGTTCTTGTAGGATGGGCAATTTATCCAATTGGATATATGGCTGGTACTGAAGGATGGTATAGTGGAATATTTGGTGGATTACCAATGGACGTTATTTATAACGTTGGTGATGCCATCAACAAAATTGGGTTTGGTCTAGTTGTTTACAACTTAGCTGTAAATTCAAAATAATCCTGAAAAGGACACAATTTTTATGAATAAAATTAAAATCGCTCTTTTGAGCGATTTTTTTTTACATCCTATTTGGTACATCAATACCCAATAAACTAGAAGCATTAGCAATCACTTCTGCTACCTTTTCAGAAAGGGCTATACGAAATACTTTTTGAGTTGCATCGGTACTTCCTAGAACAGAAACATTTTGATAAAAAGTGTTGTAACTCTTCACTAAGTCATATGCATAGTTAGCAATGAGTGCAGGATTATATTGCTTACCTGCCAATACAATTACTTCAGGATAGATTTCTAATTGCTTTATCACCTCTCTTTCACGAATATTTAACTCTTTTAAAGACTCGAACGACCCTGATGAATCTATATCTGATTTAAGAATCAATGTTTTAATTCGTGCATGAGTATATTGAATAAAAGGACCTGTATTTCCGTTAAAATCAATCGAAGCTGCAGGATCAAAAAGGATTCGTTTTTTGGGGTCTACTTTAAGAATGTAATATTTCAATGCGCCTAGTGCAATAGTTTCATGAAGAGCAGTTTTTTCATTATCATTAAGAGAATCTAGTTTACCTACAGATTCTGAAATAGTTTTTGCTTGTGATATCATGTCTTTAATAAGATCGTCTGCATCTACAACAGTACCTTCTCTACTTTTCATTTTCCCACTAGGCAAATCAACCATTCCATAACTTAAGTGATGCAACGCTTCTGCCCAGTCAAAACCTAATTTCTTAAGAATTAAAAACAATACTTTAAAATGATAATCTTGTTCATTCCCAACAGTATAGACCATTCCCTTTAGCTGAGGAATATCTTCTAATCTTTTTTGAGCAGTTCCAAGATCTTGAGTCATGTATACAGATGTTCCATCAGAACGTAAAAGCAATTTTTCATCTAACCCTTCTGCAGTGAGATCAATCCAAACAGAGCCGTCGTCTTTTTTAAAAAACACCTGATCTTTAAGTCCCTTCTTAATAATATTTTTTCCTAGTAAATAAGTTTCACTTTCGTAATAATAGGAATCAAAAGAGACCCCTAAACTAGCATACGTTACTTCAAAACCTTGATATACCCAATCATTCATTGTCCTCCAAAGTTTATGAACAGCTAAGTCATTGTCTTCCCAACGCCTTAACATGTCTTGTGCTTCTAATAAAAGGGGAGCATTTTGTTTTGCTTCTTCTTCTGAATAACCTTGTTTTATTAGTATTGTTATTTCTTTTTTATATTCAACATCAAATTTTACATAATATTTCCCTACCAGCTGATCTCCTTTTAAATCAGAACTAGAGGGCGTTTCTTGATTCCCAAATTTTTCCCAGGCAATCATAGACTTACAAATGTGAATTCCACGATCATTTATAATTTGTGTTTTAATCACTTTTTTTCCATTTGCCTCAAGAATTTTAGCAACTGAATATCCTAAAACATTATTTCTTATGTGACCTAGGTGTAAAGGCTTATTTGTGTTTGGTGATGAAAATTCAACCATAACAATTGGTGAAACATCATTAATAACTTGATGACCATAATTTGAAATATTCAGAATTTTCAAAAACTGTTCTACATAAAACGCATCACTTAAAACAAGATTCAAAAATCCTTTAACTACATTAAAATTTAGAACAGCCTCAAGTTCATTTAACAAGTAATTTCCGAGTGTATTTGCCAAATCTTCAGGGCGTGTTTTAATCTGAGGCACAAGCGGAAATACAACCAAGGTTAGGTCACCTTCAAATTCTTTCCGAGTGCTTTGAAATTCATAACTTTCAATGGTAACATTATGTTGAGACTGAAAAAATTGATTCAAAATGGGCGTAAAATGCTTACTATAATTGATGTTCATGACAATATTTGATATCAAAGATAAATATATTCAATTGATTATGCCTTCGTTTGGCAAACCCTTATCTTTAACTATATGCTATTAAATATATCTTATAACGATCCCACTGTTAAACGGCAAATAGAAAAGGCAGTAGGAAGACCTTTTTCATTACAACAAAGATGGAAATTAGGTGGTATTGGGTCACAGAAATTAATGATTAATAGCGCTTCTATTGACATCCATAACTTGCTGATTTTAGATAATAATTTAAAGTCTTGTAACTTAGAGCTAAGACCTTTAGGTATTATTGTTCACTTTAGAAGTCTTTTAGAAACCTATGGATTAATTATACCTTATTATAAACTCAAACTATATAAAGGAAAAGCAAAAGAATATTCTTTATATATTGATCAATATTACATTAAAATTTTTGTGGACTCAAAAAAAAATCACGCCTTCTTTAAAAAGGTAGGATCTCAAAAATCATTACAAGTACCACCCTCTTTAGAAGACCTATAGTTCTCTGTGTCTAGAGCCAGTATATATTTGACGTGGACGTCCAATGGGTTCATTATTTTTACGCATTTCTAACCATTGAGAAATCCACCCTGGCAATCTCCCTAAAGCAAACATAACCGTAAACATTTCTGTAGGAATACCTAAAGCACGATAAATTATACCAGAATAAAAATCAACATTTGGATATAATTTTCGTTCAATAAAGTAAGGATCATTCAGTGCTTCTTTTTCTAAGCCTTTTGCTATATCTAAAATAGGGTCATTGATTCCCATTTCAGATAAAACTTCATCAGCTGCTTTTTTAATAATCTTAGCCCGGGGGTCAAAATTTTTATAAACTCTATGTCCAAATCCCATTAAACGGAAAGGATCATTTTTATCTTTAGCCTTAGCCATATATTTTTTTGTGTCGCCACCATCTTTTTGAATGGCCTCAAGCATTTCAATAACTGCTTGGTTTGCTCCTCCATGGAGTGGGCCCCAAAGTGCAGAAATACCAGCAGAGACTGATGCAAACAAACCGGCATGCGAAGATCCTACAATACGTACTGTTGACGTTGAACAATTTTGTTCATGCTCAGCATGAAGAATTAATAATTTATTTAATGCAGAAACTACCACCGGACTTGGAGAATATTCTTCATGAGGACGTTTAAACATCATTTGAGCAATGTTCTCAACATAGGACACAGAAGTATTAGCATAATTTAAGGGTAATCCTTTAACTTTTCTGTGGGTCCATGACGCTAGAATTGGAAATTTAGCCAGTAACATAATTATAGCTTCTCGCATATCTGATTCTGAGTCAACATCTACAGATGATGGATTAAATGCTATCAAAGCAGAGGTTAGAGAAGAAAGAACACCCATAGGATGGGCAGCCTTAGGGAAGCTTTTTAAAATCATTTTTAAGTCTTCATCGACTAAGGAGTCAATTTTAATTTCTTTATTAAAAAGATCAAGCTCTTCCTTATTTGGTAATTCACCAAAAATTAATAAAAAAGCAACCTCAATAAAACTAGATCTATCGCATAAATCTTCAATAGAATACCCTCGATACCTTAAAATACCCTCTTCACCATTCAAAAAGGTAACAGAACTTTTACATGATCCTGTATTTTTAAATCCTGGATCATAAGTAATCAATCCTGTTGATGATCTAAGAGTTTTAATGTCTATGCCTTTTTCATTTTCTGTACCTTCAATTAAAGGAAATTCAAAGGTTTGATTGTTGTAGCTAAGTTTTACTGATTCGCTCATATTCTTAGTTTTATATTAAATTCTATAGCAGGTAATACTATATTCCTTAAGACTTTAGTCTTTTATTAAAGATTCACATTCTTATCTTCTTGTAAAGGAAGAACGTAACTATTCAATTGTATTAACCTTAATGGTTAAATGCTTTTTTTCCAGGAAAATAAGCTAATGTATCTAGTTCTTCTTCAATACGAAGTAACTGATTGTATTTTGCCATACGATCACTACGTGAAGCAGAACCTGTTTTAATTTGTCCTGTATTTAAAGCTACTGCAAGATCTGCAATTGTGTTATCTTCTGTTTCACCAGAACGATGAGACATTACAGATGTGTATCCAGCTCGGTGTGCCATGTCAACAGCAGCTATAGTTTCTGAAAGAGTTCCAATTTGATTTACTTTAATTAAAATAGAGTTGGCAATTCCGTTCTCAATTCCTTTACTTAATCTTTTAACATTAGTTACAAATAAATCATCACCAACTAGTTGAACATGATCTCCTGCCATTTCCGTTAAAGATTTCCAGCCATCCCAGTCATTTTCATCCATACCATCTTCAATAGAAATAATTGGGTACTTTTTACTGAGATCAGCTAAGTAGCTAGCTTGCTCCTTTGAAGTTCTTTTAACACCAGATTTACCTTCAAAAAGGGTGTAATCATAAACCCCATCTTTAAAAAATTCAGCAGCAGCACAATCTAAAGCAATCATTACTTCTTCTCCAGCTTTATATCCCGCATTACTAATTGCTTTGATAATTGTATCTAGGGCGTCTTCTGTTCCTTCTAAAACAGGAGCAAAACCACCTTCATCTCCGACAGCAGTACTTAAACCACGGTCATGAAGAACTTTTTTAAGATGATGAAAAATTTCAGTTCCAATTTGCATTGCATGTGAGAAAGATTTTGCACCAGTTGGCATTACCATAAATTCTTGAAAAGCTATAGGAGCATCCGAATGCGATCCACCATTAATGATATTCATCATAGGAACAGGTAATGTTTTTGCGCTAACACCCCCTATATATCTATATAAAGGAAGACCTAATTCATTGGCAGCAGCCTTAGCGATTGCCAATGAAACGCCTAAAATTGCATTCGCCCCTAATTTTGATTTATTTGGTGTCCCATCCAAATCAATCATAATTTTGTCAAGCTGTTCTTGATCAAAAACAGAGCTACCAATAATTTCTTGAGAGATTAAATTATTAACATTCTCTATGGCTTTACCTACGGCTTTACCCATATACTTACTACCACCATCACGAAGCTCTACAGCTTCATGCTCACCAGTTGAAGCTCCAGAAGGAACCGCTGCTCTTCCTAAAATTCCATTTTCAGTAATGATATCTACTTCTACAGTTGGATTTCCTCTAGAGTCAAAAATTTGTCTTGCGTGTACGTTGATGATAATACTCATTTTTATTTAAATTATTTTAGATTTAAAAAAGTTATGATTTAATAATATTTTCTTTAAAAACATCAAACAGGTAGGTTGCATCGTTTGGTCCTGGTCCTGCTTCAGGATGGTATTGTACAGAAAAACAATTTTTGCTTCTCATACGAAGTCCTGCAAGGGTTTGATCATTTAAATGCACGTGTGTTATCTCTATATCAGGATGAGCTTTTGCAGCTTCAATATCTACAGTAAATCCATGATTTTGTGAAGTAATTTCTCCTTTTCCTGTTATTAAATTCTTCACTGGATGATTAATACCTCTATGGCCATTAAACATTTTAAAAGTAGAAATTCCATTTGCTAACGCAATTACTTGATGTCCCAAACAGATGCCAAACAAAGGTTTGTTTTTTTCTATAATAATTCTAGCTACTTCTTGAACTTGCTTCAAAGGCTCCGGATCACCAGGACCATTGGATATAAAATAACCATCTGGCTTAAATGATTCCATTGTTTCAAAAGAAGCATCGTATGGAAATACTTTTACATACATTCCACGAGCAACCATATTGTGTAAAATATTTTTCTTAATCCCAAGATCTAAAGCAGATATCTTGATTTCTGCATCAGGATTACCCACAGTGTAGGGTTTTTTAGTTGAAACTTTGGAAGCAAGCTCAAGTCCATTCATATTTGGAGCAGCTGCAAGCTCTTTGAGTAATTCTTCTTTAAGTTCTATTTCGGTTGAGATCACGGCATTCATAGCTCCGTTTTCTCTTATGTAGTTAACTAAAGCCCTGGTATCGACATCTGATATAGTGACCAATTTATTTTTTTCTAAATAATTAAATAGAGATTCATGTCCTCCAGGTCTAGAAAAATTAAAACTAAAATCTTTACATATTAAACCTGCAATAGAAATATGTTCAGATTGTGATTCTTCTTCTAAAATTCCATAATTCCCAACATGAGTGTTGGTTGTGACCATTAACTGTCCAAAATATGAAGGATCTGTAAATATTTCTTGATAACCGGTCATTCCAGTATTAAAACATATTTCACCAAAAGCACTCCCTTCGATACCAATGGATTTACCAAAAAATTGGGTGCCATCTGCAAGTAGAACAAAAGCTTCTTTTCTAAATCTGTATTCCATGATTTTAATTACAAAATAAATCAAAAAAAAGGATAAACTAAAACGTTTATCCTTTTATGTATTAAGAAAAAATAAGAATATGAATTAAATTATTTTGCATCTTCAGTATCCTCATTATTTTTTATGTCAATTTGAGGAGTAGCTTTATCCACAACTGGTGCTGTCTCTTCCTTAACTTCTATTACAGTTTCATTAGCTATAGTTTTAGCTTTTCCACCACGTCGACGTGTTTTCTTTTTTTCTGAAGCTTCAGATTTATATACTTCGTTATAATCTACAAGCTCAATCATTGCCATAGACGCATTATCACCTAATCTATTTCCTAACTTAATAATACGTGTATATCCTCCAGGGCGATCACCAACTTTTGTAGCAACATCTCTAAATAATTCTGTAACTGTTTCTTTATCACGAAGTGAACTAAATACTAACCTTCTATTGTGAGTAGAGTCAGACTTAGCTTTAGTGATAATAGGTTCCACAAATTGCTTCAGAGCTTTTGCTTTAGTTACAGTCGTATTGATACGTTTGTGTTCAATTAATGAACAAGCCATATTAGATAGCATTGATTTTCTATGAGCAGTTTTACGCCCTAAATGCATTACTTTTTTTCCGTGTCTCATTTTTCTTCTTTAAAAATGTGAATTAATCCTTATCTAGTTTGTATTTGGCAAGGTCCATTCCAAAAGAAAGTCCTTTTAATACAACCAATTCTTCTAACTCAGTCAATGATTTTTTACCAAAGTTTCGAAACTTCATTAAATCATTTTTATTGAAAGAAACTAAATCTCCAAGTGTTTCGACTTCTGCGGCTTTTAAACAATTTAATGCACGCACAGATAAGTCCATATCTACAAGTCTCGTTTTTAATAATTGGCGCATATGCAGAGACTCTTCATCATAAGTTTCCGTTTGAGCAATCTCATCTGCTTCAAGTGTAATTCGCTCATCAGAAAATAATAAAAAGTGATGAATCAATGTTTTTGCAGCTTCGGTAAGTGCATCTTTTGGGTGAATAGAACCGTCAGTAATTATTTCAAAGACTAGCTTCTCATAATCAGTCTTTTGCTCTACTCGAAAGTTTTCAATGTTATATTTTACATTTTTTATTGGTGTAAAAATAGAATCAATTGCAATCACTCCTAGGTCAGCATTAGAATTTTTATTTTCCTCTGCGGGAACATAACCACGACCTTTTTCAATGGTGATCTCCATATTTAATTGTACACTTTTTTCAAGGTTACAAATTATTAAATCAGGATTTAAAACTTGAAACCCTGAAATGAACTTTTGTAAGTCAGCTGCTTTTAGCTGGTCTTGACCGCCAATTGTAATGATTACTTTTTCTTCATCTGTTTCTTCAATTTGACGCTTAAAACGTATTTGTTTAAGATTTAAAATGATTTCAGTTACGTCTTCAACTACTCCAGAAATGGTAGAGAATTCGTGTTCTACGTTATCCATTTTAACAGAAGTAATTGCGAAACCTTCTAAAGACGATAATAGCACACGTCTTAATGCATTTCCAACAGTCAATCCGTATCCTGGCTCGAGAGGGCGAAATTCAAATTTGCCTTCGAATTCGGATGAATCGATCATAATTACTTTATCTGGTTTTTGAAAATTCAATATTGCCATAATATGTTTTCTTTTGCTTATTTAGAATATAATTCTACTATTAACTGTTCTTTGATATTCTCTGGTATTTGGAGACGTTCAGGAACTGTTATAAAAGTACCTTGTAATTGATCCTTGTTCCAGCTTAACCATTCGTAAGCTGATACGTCTTTTCCTTTAGCCTCAACAATAATATTAAGGGATTTTGATTTTTCACGAACTCCAATAATATCTCCAACTTTCACTTGATAAGAAGGAATGTTTAAAATAGATCCGTTTATTGTAATATGACGATGAGATACTAGTTGACGAGCACCACTTCTTGTAGGAGATAAACCTAAACGAAAAACAACATTGTCTAAACGAGATTCACATAATTGAAGTAGGGCTTCACCAGTAACTCCTTTACTGCGACTTGCTTTTTCAAAAAGATTACGAAATTGACGCTCTAAAATGCCGTATGTAAATTTAGCTTTCTGTTTTTCCATAAGCTGAACCGCATATTCAGATTTTTTCCCTCGACGTCTAGCGTTTCCATGTTGCCCAGGAGGATAGTTTCTTTTTTCGAAAGATTTATCATCTCCGAAAATAGGCTCGCCAAATTTTCGAGCAATTTTAGTTTTTGGACCAGTATATCTTGCCATTTTTTTGGTTTTTAGTGGAATTAATTGCTATGAATTAAGGTCATTTCCTTCGATAGCGTAATATTAACTCTCGATATTAATTAATTATACTCTTCTTCGTTTGGGAGGTCTACATCCATTATGTGGTAGTGGGGTAACGTCAATAATTTCGATTACTTCAATTCCATTATTATGGAGGGTACGAATAGCCGATTCACGTCCATTTCCTGGTCCCTTTACAAATACTTTTACTTTACGTAATCCAGCTTCTTGAGCTACTTTAGCACAATCCTCTGCAGCAGTTTGTGCTGCGTAAGGGGTGTTCTTTTTAGAACCTCTAAAGCCCATCTTTCCTGCAGATGACCAAGAAATAACTTCTCCTTTAGCATTTGTCAGTGAGATGATGATATTATTGAATGAAGCTGTTACGTGAGCTTCTCCAATAGATTCTACTATTACTTTTCTTTTCTTACTTGCTGTTTTAGCCATAATTACAAACCATTATTTAGTTGCTTTCTTTTTATTTGCCACAGTCTTTCGTTTCCCTTTACGAGTACGAGAGTTGTTTTTTGTACGTTGTCCTCTTAAAGGAAGTCCCACCCTGTGACGAATTCCTCTGTAACAACCAATATCCATTAAACGTTTGATGTTTAGTTGAACTTCTGAACGTAACTCACCTTCAATTTTGAAACTACTAACAGCATCACGAATACGACCTGTTTCGTCATCTGTCCAGTCAGCTACTTTCTTGTTTTCGTCAACCTTGGCGGATTCCAAAATATTTTGAGCACGGCTTCTACCGATACCGAAAATGTATGTAAGTGAAATAACTCCTCTTTTTTGCTTGGGAATGTCTACTCCTGATATTCTAGCCATAATTTAACCTTGTCTTTGTTTGAATCTAGGATTTTTCTTATTGATAACATAAAGACGTCCTTTACGTCTTACAATCTGACAGTCTACACTGCGTTTCTTTATTGATGCTCTTACTTTCATATCTATACTTTAAAATCTAAAGGTTATCCTTGCTTTACTTAAATCGTAAGGACTCATTTCTAATTTCACTTTATCTCCAGGTAATAATTTAATATAATGTAATCGCATCTTACCCGAAATATGTGCGGTTACTACGTGTCCATTTTCTAGTTCTACTCTAAACATCGCATTTGATAATGCTTCGATAATGGTACCCTCTTGTTCTATTGCTGCTTGTTTAGCCATATATTAATTTGCGTTTCTGCGTGTTTTTCCAGTTTTCATTAAACCGTCATAATGTCTATTTAACAGATACGAATTTACTTGCTGGATGGTATCGATTGCTACCCCTACCATAATTAAAAGTGAAGTACCTCCGAAAAATAATGCCCATCCTTGTTGAATTCCTATTAATTTAACCACGATTGCAGGAAAGATTGCGATTCCTGCTAAAAATAAAGATCCGGGAAATGTAATATGTGACATTACAGTATCTAAATATTCTGAAGTTTCATTTCCAGGACGAATACCCGGAACAAATCCTCCACTACGTTTTAGGTCATCTGACATTTTATTAGTAGGGACCGTAATTGCTGTATAAAAATAAGTGAAAATAATAATAAGTACAGCAAATAAAATGTTATACCATAAACCGAAAATATCTGAGAAATTAGTTTGTAACCATTGTCCTGAATCTGAATCACCTAAGGCACCTCCTAAAGCGGCAGGTGCAAACATCATTGCTTGTGCAAAAATAATAGGCATTACACCAGAAGCGTTTAGCTTAAGAGGAATGTATTGACGTGATCCATAAACAGATCGGTCTGAAGTCTCACCACCGGCAGCACGCCTTGCGTATTGCACAGGTATTCTTCTTACAGCAAGTGTTAATAGTATGGAAAGAAGTATGATAACAATCCATAATACTAACTCAATAAGAATTAACATTGGTCCACCATTATTTTCAGATACTCTTGAAACAAATTCTTGAGTAAATGATAAAGGAAGTGTCGCAATAATACCAACCATAATCAAAAGTGATATACCATTACCAATTCCTTTATCTGTAATTTTTTCTCCCAACCACATAGCAAAAATAGTTCCGGTAACAAGAATAATTACAGACGAAATGATGAACAAAGGACCTTTACCTAAAATAAAAGCACTTTCAGGAACACCCAAAGCACTTAATCCATATAAATAAGCTGGTGCTTGTACAATGCATATTAAAATAGTTAACCAGCGTGTAATCTGGTTAACTTTTTTTCGACCACTTTCACCTTCTTTTTGAAGTTTTTGAAGATATGGAACCCCAATTCCCATTAACTGAACAACAATAGATGCTGATATGTAAGGCATAATTCCTAAAGCAAATACTGACGCATTAGCAAATGCACCTCCTGTAAAAGCATTTAAAATTCCTAATAGACCACCTCCATCTGTACGAGAACTCAACGCTGCTAATTGAACAGGGTCAATTCCTGGTAATACTACTTGAGCACCAAGGCGGTAGACTAATAACATCCCTAATGTAAGAATAACACGATCACGTAATTCTTCTATTTTATAAATGTTATAAAGTGTTTCTAAAACTTTTCTCATTCGGAATTAAATTAAACGGTTACAGCTTCTCCTCCAGCAGCTTCAATAGCAGCTTTAGCTGAGGCTGAAAATTTATGTGCAGTTACTTTTATTGGGCTATCTAATTTGCCTCTACCTAAAATTTTAACAAGATCATTTGGATGAGCGAGACGGAGTTCAATAAGTAATTCTATTGTTAATTCTTTAAGGACTTTTTTATCTGTCAATAAATCTTGAACAGTATCTATATTAACTGCACGGTATTCTTTTCGGTTTATATTTTTAAATCCAAATTTAGGAACACGCCGTTGTAATGGCATTTGCCCACCTTCGAAACCTATTTTTCTTGAATATCCTGAACGAGATTTTTGGCCGTTATGACCACGGGCTGCAGTCCCACCTTTTCCAGAGGCTTGTCCTCTTCCTAAACGTTTTCCAGCAGATTTTGTTGATCCCGATGCAGGGGTTAGATTTTCTAAACTCATAATGGTTTTTTATAATTTGGTAACTATTACCAAATGTTGAACTTTAGCGATCATTCCCAAAATATTTGGGGTTGACTCATGTATAACTTCTTTACCTATACCCCTTAGACCTAATGCTTCAAGAGTACGCTTTTGATTTTGTATACGCTTTATAGTACTTTTTACTTGTTTTACTTTTATCTGTGACATGACTAATTCGCTTATCCGTTAAAGACTTTGTCTAATGAAATTCCTCTTTGTTCCGCAATACGTTGTGGATTACGCAATTGTAATAATGCATCGAAAGTTGCTTTTACAACGTTGTGGGGGTTTGATGAACCTTGTGATTTAGAGAGTATATTGTGAACTCCCGCTGCCTCTAATACAGCACGAACAGCACCTCCAGCTATTACTCCCGTACCTTCAGATGCAGGCTTCAAAAACACACGTGCTCCACCATACTTTCCTTTTTGCTCATGAGGTAACGTTCCTTTGTTAATAGGGATACGAACCAAGTTTTTCTTAGCGTCTTCAATCGCTTTTGCAATTGCTTCAGCGACCTCTTTGGATTTTCCTAGACCTTGTCCAACAACTCCATTTTCATCGCCCACTACCACAATGGCAGAAAAACCAAAAGCACGTCCACCTTTAGTAACTTTCGTTACTCGTTGAACGCCAACAAGGCGATCTTTTAAGTCTAACCCTGCAGGTTTTACTAATTCTACGTTTTTATAATCTTGATACATATTCTAATTAAAATTTTAATCCACCTTCACGAGCACCATCTGCAAGAGCTTTTACTCTTCCATGATATAAATAGCCTCCTCGGTCAAATTTAACTTCAGTGATTCCTGCCTTTTTAGCTATAGCACCAATCCGTTTTCCAACATTTGCTGCTACTTCTATTTTGGTAGATTTAGCGTCTACAATTTCTTTATCTCTTGAAGAAGCTGCTGCAATGGTCTTTCCTGTTAAGTCATCTATAAGTTGTGCATAAATTTCTTTATTGCTTCTATAAACAGACATACGAGGTTGAGACGATGTGCCGTTAATGATTTTACGAATTCTTCTACGAATTCTATTTCTACGATCTAATTTTGTTAAACCCATGGTTTTATATTATGCTGATTTACCTGCTTTTCTTCGGATCTGTTCGCCTACATATTTGACTCCTTTTCCTTTGTATGGTTCTGGTCTTCTGAAAGAACGAATTTTAGAAGCTATGTACCCAACTAATTGTTTATCATGTGAAGTAAGCTTAATAAGTGGATTCTTTCCTTTATCAGAAACTGTTTCTACTTTTACTTCAGGAGCAATATCAATTAAAATGTTGTGTGAAAATCCAAGAGCTAAATCTAATTTTTGACCTTGATTACTTGCTCTATATCCTACTCCAACAAGTTCTAATTCTTTTGTAAAACCTTTAGTTACACCTTCAATCATATTGAAGATAAGAGCACGATATAGGCCGTGTTTAGCTTTAACAGATTTCTTTTCGGAAGGTCGAGTAACATATATTGTGTTTTCTTCCATTTTAATTTCTACTTCACTGTACTCTTGAGTAAGCTCACCAAGTTTTCCTTTCACGGTGACTAGTTTAGGTTGAATATCTATATCAACTCCATCGGGTACTGAGATCGGATTGTTTCCTATTCTTGACATTGTTTATACTGTTTTTGTTAGTGTACGTAACAAATTAATTCTCCACCAACATTTTCTTTGGTAGCTTGTTTCCCGGTCATTACTCCATGTGAGGTTGAGACAATTGAAATCCCTAAGCCATTCAAAACCCGTGGAAGATTATCTGAACCAGAATACTTTCGTAAACCAGGAGTACTAATACGTTGTAATTTTTTTATCACAGGCTCTTTTGTAAGCTTGTCATACTTCAATGCAATTTTAATGTTGCCTTGGTGGTTTTCTGTTTCTTCAAATTTATAACTAAGGATATATCCTTGATCAAAAAGAATCTTTGTGATATCTCTTTTAGTATTTGAAGCGGGAATATCTACTACACGATGTCCGGCGCTGTTAGCGTTTCTAATTCGTGTTAAATAATCTGCAATAGGATCTGTAAACATAATATTTTATCTATAAGGTTACCAACTGGCTTTTGTTACTCCAGGAATTAAGCCCTTGTTTGCCATTTCACGAAATGTAACACGAGAGAGCCCGAATTGACGCATATATCCTTTTGGTCTACCCGTTAATTTACAACGGTTATGCATACGGATGGGTGATGCATTGCGAGGAAGTTTTTGAAGAGCATCATAGTCTCCAGCTTCCTTAAGTGCTTTACGCTTTTCAGCATACTTGGCAACGGTCTTTGCACGTTTAACCTCACGTGCTTTCATGGATTCTTTAGCCATATTAATTCTTTTTAAAGGGGATTCCTAATTCGGTTAGTAATGATTTTGCTTCTTGATCAGTATTAGCGCTAGTCACAAAAGTAATATCCATTCCATTAATACGATTTACTTTATCAATGTCAATTTCTGGGAAGATGATTTGTTCTGTAACACCTAAGGTATAGTTTCCGCGACCGTCAAAACCAGTAGCTTTAATACCCTGAAAATCTCTTACTCGAGGTAATGCAGTAGTAACTAATCGATCTAAAAACTCATACATACGTTCACCTCTTAAGGTGACTTTAGCGCCAATAGGCATTCCTTTTCTTAATTTAAAAGCTGCAACATCTTTTTTAGATAGAGTTGATACAGCTTTTTGACCTGTAATCATTGTTAACTCATCAACAGCGTGATCAATTAATTTCTTGTCAGATACAGCTGCACCCACCCCTCGGCTGAGTATTATTTTTTGGAGTTTAGGTACTTGCATTACGCTTTTGTAGCTAAAGGTATCTTTTAATGTGCTAACGATACGATCGTTATATTCTTTTTTAAGTCTTGGTATATAGCTCATAATTAAACGACTTCATCTGTTTTTTTAGCAACACGTACTTTAGATCCATCTTCTACTCTATATCCTACACGTGTTGTTTTACCATCAGATGTAAGTAAGGAAAGATTAGAAATATGAAGAGGTGCTTCTTTTTCTGTTATTCCACCTTGTGGATTTTGTGCATTGGGCTTGTTGTGTTTTTTAATCATATTAACACCTTCCACAATGGCTTTGTTTATTTCACGGGAAATACTCATTACTGTACCTTCAGATCCTTTATGTGAACCTGTGATAACCCGAACGGTATCTCCTTTTTTAATTTTTATCTTAGTTCCCATATCTTTATTAATTACAACACTTCAGGTGCTAATGATACTATTTTCATAAATTGTTTATCGCGTAGTTCTCTAGCTACGGGACCAAAAACTCGTGTACCAATCATTTCACCTGTTGGGTTTAACAACACACAAGCGTTTTCATCAAAACGAATATAAGATCCGTCTGCACGTCTTATTTCCTTTTTAGTTCTCACTACAACTGCTGTAGAAACTTGTCCTTTTTTAACTGTTCCAGAAGGCGATGCATCTTTTACAGTAACCACAATTTTATCTCCAATAGATGCGTAACGTCTTTTAGTACCTCCCAATACACGGATGGTAAGGACTTCCTTGGCACCAGTATTGTCGGCTACTTTAAGTCTTGATTCTTGTTGTACCATATTACTTAGCTCTTTCTATTATTTCAACCATTCTCCAGCATTTTGATTTGCTTACAGGTCGTGTTTCCATTATTTTTACTGTATCACCAATGTTACAATCATTCTTGTCATCGTGAGCTACGTATTTTTTTGTCTTCAAAACGAACTTACCGTACATTGGATGTTTTACTCTCTTGACTTCTGCAACAACAATAGATTTTTCCATTTTGTTACTAGTCACAACCCCAATTCGTTCTTTTCTTAAATTTCTTGTTTCCATGTGATTATACTTCTTGGTTGCTAAGGGCTGTTTTTAGTCTAGCGATTACGCGACGAGCTGTTTTGATTTGTAACGGATTTTCTAAAGGGGAAATAACATGTGTCATTTTCAATTCAGCTAATTGCTTTTGGTATTCAGTTAATTTATCTTGAAGATCTTCCTTAGAAAGACTTATAATTTCTGTTTGTTTCATAGTTTCCTTACATTAAGATTCATAATCACGAGCTACGATAAATTTTGTTTTTACAGGTAACTTTTGAGAAGCTAAACGCAAAGCTTCTTTTGCTACATCATAAGGAACCCCTCCAATTTCAAACATTATACGTCCTGCTTTTGTAACGGCTACAAAGTATTCAGGAGCTCCTTTCCCTTTACCCATTCGTACCTCTAAAGGCTTCTTTGTAATGGGCTTATCTGGAAATATTTTAATCCATAGCTGTCCTTCCCTTTTCATGTATCGCGTTGCGGCAACACGAGCTGCCTCTATCTGACGTGATGTAATGAAAACAGAATCTAAAGCTTTGATCCCAAACATACCATTGGAAAGTAAATGTCCTCTATTTGAAAGACCTTTCATACGTCCTTTCTGAGCTTTACGAAATTTTGTCTTTTTTGGTTGTAACATGATTTCTTAACCTATTATATTATTTACGACGACGTTGACGATTATTTCCGTTTCCAGAATTTGAACCTCCTTGCCCAGTTTTTTTTGACATTCCTACTAAAGGAGATAATTCGCGTTTACCATAAACTTCACCCTTCATTATCCAAACTTTAATTCCTAATCTACCATACGTTGTATGTGCTTCTACTAATGCGTAGTCTATGTCTGCACGAAATGTAGATAATGGGATACGCCCATCTTTGTATGATTCAGAACGGGCCATTTCTGCACCGTTTAAACGGCCTGAAATTTGAATTTTAATTCCCTCTGCATTCATTCGAGTTGCTGCAGCAATTGCCATCTTTATAGCACGTCTGTAAGAAATACGACTTTCAATTTGACGTGCAATACTTGCACCTACTAATTGAGCATCTAACTCTGGACGTTTTATTTCAAATATATTAATTTGAACTTCTTTTCCCGTAATCTTACGAAGCTCTTCCTTAAGCTTATCTACTTCTTGACCTGCTTTTCCGATAATAATACCTGGGCGTGCAGTTGTTATTGTAATTGTAATGATTTTTAGAGTACGCTCGATGATAACATTAGAAACGCTTGCTTTCGACAAACGAGCGTGAATGTATTTACGGATTTTATCATCTTCGGCAAGTTTATCACCGAAATCTCTACCTCCATACCAGTTGGAATCCCATCCTCTGATAATTCCTAAACGATTCCCAATAGGATTAGTTTTTTGTCCCATATTATGCTTCTATAATGTTAGATCCCAATACTACGGTAACGTGATTGGAACGTTTTCTAATTCGGTGAGCTCTTCCTTGAGGAGCAGGTCGTAAACGCTTTAACATACTCCCTCCATCCACACGGATTTCAGAAACGAAAAGGTTTGCTTTTTCAATATCGTCAGATTCATTTTTAGACTGCCAATTTGCAATGGCAGATAATAATAATTTTTCTAAGCGACGTGATGCTTCTTTTGGACTAAACTTTAAAATTGCTAAGGCCTTATTTATAGACTCTCCTCTAACTTGATCAGCGACTAAACGCATTTTTCGTGGTGAAGTTGGACAGTTATTTAATTTAGCAAAAGCAATTGATTTTTTTGCTTCTTTAAGCGCTTGAGCAGATTGTCTTTTACGATTTCCCATGAGTCCTTTATTTTTTGCCTTTATTTTTGGCGCCTGCATGTCCACGGAAATTACGTGTCAATGAAAATTCACCTAATTTATGACCTACCATGTTTTCTGTTATATAAACAGGAATAAATGTTTTTCCGTTATGAACTCCAATCGTTTGACCAACAAAATCTGGAGTAATAAGAGAGGCACGAGACCATGTCTTAATTACTGTTTTTTTATTTTCCTCTTTATTCTTAATCACTTTCTTTTCAAGACTGTGATGTACAAAAGGACCTTTTTTTAATGAACGAGCCATGATTTATTATTTTTTTCTGCGTTCAATAATGAACTTGTTACTTGACTTAGTTTTTGATCGAGTACGGAATCCTTTAGCCGGAATACCGTTACGAGATCTAGGATGTCCACCAGATGCCTTTCCTTCTCCACCACCCATAGGGTGATCAACAGGGTTCATCGCTACTGGTCTTGTGCGTGGTCTTCTTCCTAACCAACGTGAACGTCCTGCCTTTCCAGACACCAATAACTGATGGTCGGAATTAGATACTGCACCAATACTTGCGATACAGTTTACCAGGATCAAACGTGTTTCACCTGAAGGTAATTTAACGGTTGCAAATTTACCTTCACGTGCCATTAACTGAGCGAAAGCTCCTGCGCTACGTGCGATTGAAGCTCCTTTACCAGGACTCAGCTCAATACATGAGATAATGGTTCCTAATGGTATTTTAGAGAGAAAGAGTGTGTTTCCAATTTCTGGTGGTGCACTTTCACCTGAAACTATTTGTTGACCTACCTTCAATCCATTGGGAGCAATAATGTATCGCTTTTCACCATCTGTATATTCTATTAGTGCAATGAAAGCTGAACGGTTTGGATCGTATTCTATCGTTTTAACTTCGGCTGCAACATCAAATTTATTGCGTTTGAAATCTATAATACGGTATCGCTTCTTATGACCACCACCAATGTGACGTGCAGTCATTTTACCTTTATTATTTCTTCCCCCAGATCTTTTCTTGGGAGCCAATAAACTCTTTTCGGGCTTATCAGTAGTAATTGCGTCAAATCCATTTACTACTCTAAAACGCTGCGCGGGAGTTATCGGTTTTAATTTTCTTACTGACATCTGACGCTATTATAAGTTACTGTAAAAATCTATGGCATCCCCTTCAACTACATGCACAACGGCTTTCTTAGTAGCATTAGTTTTACCTTTCTGAATTCCTGTTTTGGTATAACGCATTTTGCGTTCTGGACCGTAATTCATTGTACGGACCTGTTCTACCGTTACTCCATAAGCAGCTTCAATCGCTTTTTTGATTTCAACTTTATTTGCTTTAGGATGTACTAAAAAAGTATAACGATTATGGAGCTCACTCCCTAACGTAGCCTTTTCAGTAATGATTGGTTTTATAATTATACTCATGATTATCGATTCAAAAGTGATTCAAGTCCTGCAATTGCACTTTCAGAAAAGATCAAACTGTTAGCGTTTGATATACTGTAAGTATTTAATTCTGAGTTAATTACAACTTTAGAATTCTTTAAATTACGAGAGGACAAATATACATTTTTATTCAACTCACCCAAGACCAAAACACTTTTTTTATCTGCCATTCCAAGGGCGGATAACATTTTAAGATAATTTTGAGTTTGTGGTTTATCCATTTTAAAATCTTCTAAAATCATAATTGATTTTAGATTTGCTTTAATACTTAGAGCAGATTTTCTAGCTAAACGCTTCACTTTTTTATTCACTTTTTGACTGTAATCTCTTGGTCTTGGGCCAAATACTCGACCTCCACCTTTAAACAAAGGGTTTTTAATACTACCTGCACGTGCTGTACCTGTTCCTTTTTGTTTCTTGATTTTACGAGTACTTCCAACAATATCAGCTCGTTCTTTTGACTTGTGCGTGCCTTGGCGTTTATTCGCCAAATGCTGCTTTACATCTAAATAAATAGCGTGATCGTTTGGTTCGATACCGAAGACTGCTTTGTCGAGCTTGATCTTTCTACCGGTTTCTTTTCCTTCTAAGTTTAGTACGTTTAATTCCATTATTTCTGAACGATTACGTATGCGTTTTTATGACCTGGTACACATCCTTTAACAACGAGAAGGTTCTTTTCAGCAACCACTTTCACCACTTTAAGATTTGGTACTTTCACTTTTACATTTCCCATTTGACCTGCCATGCGCATTCCTTTGAATACACGTGCAGGATAAGAAGCTGCTCCAATAGATCCGGGTGCTCTTAAACGATTGTGTTGTCCATGAGTAGCTTGACCAACCCCAGCAAAACCGTGGCGTTTAACTACCCCCTGGAAACCTTTCCCTTTAGAAGTACCTGAGACATCAACAAAGTCACCTTCAGCAAAATGCTCTACTGTGATAGTGTCACCTAAATTTAATTCTTCTTCAAAATTCTGGAATTCGACGAGCTTCTTTTTAGGTGAAGTGTTTGCTTTCTTGAAGTGACCTTCAGATGCTTTACCTACCTTTTTTTCTGCCTTGTCATCGAAACCCAGCTGAAGCGCTTCATACCCGTCAACCGCTTTGGTTCTGACTTGGGTAACCACGCATGGACCTACTTCTAATACCGTACAAGGAATATTCTTTCCTTTGTCGTCAAAGAGGCTAGTCATACCGATTTTCTTTCCTATTAACCCAGACATTGTTTTTATTTAAATTGTTAATTAATTTTATTTTCTTCTTTATCAGTCTAATTAAACTTTGATTTCTACCTCAACTCCACTTGGCAATTCAAGCTTCATTAAAGCATCAATTGTTTTTGAAGACGAACTATAAATGTCTAATAATCTTTTATACGAACATAATTTAAACTGCTCACGTGACTTTTTATTTACGTGAGGAGAACGCAATACAGTAAAAATTTTCTTGTGAGTTGGTAATGGAATTGGACCCGTTACAACTGCACCAGTTGTTTTAACTGTTTTTACGATTTTGTCAGCAGACTTATCTACCAAGTTATGGTCGTATGATTTTAATTTGATTCTAATTTTTTGACTCATGCTAATGCGATTTATACTTTTTTACCTTTTACTTCAGCTATTACGGCCTCAGAAATGTGTGAGGGTGTTTCAGCGTAATGTGAAAATTCCATTGTTGATGTTGCTCTACCTGATGACAGTGTACGTAATGAAGTAACATATCCAAACATTTCAGATAATGGGACTTCCGCCTTAACAACTTTAGCTCCTGCACGATCGTCCATAGCGCTAACTTGTCCACGACGTCGGTTTAAATCACCTACAATATCCCCCATGTTTTCTTCTGGAGTTAATGCCTCCAATTTCATGATAGGTTCCATAATAACAGCTTTAGCTGCTTTTGCAGATTCTTTAAAGCCAAGCTTTGCAGCTAACTCAAAAGAGAGTGAATCAGAATCTACAGGGTGGAATGATCCATCTTGTAAAGTAATTTTCATAGCGTCTAATTCGAATCCGGCCAAAGGACCGTTTTTCATGGCTTCTTTGAATCCCTTTTCAACAGAAGGAACATATTCTTTAGGAATATTACCTCCTTTAATTGTATTGATAAACTCAAGACCAGTCTTACCCTCTTCGGCAGGCTCAATAGTAAATACAATGTCTGCGAATTTACCACGGCCACCCGTTTGCTTTTTGTAAACCTCACGATGTTTTGCGGTAGCGGTAAGAGCTTCTTTATATTCAACTTGTGGTTGACCTTGGCTAACTTCAACCTTAAATTCACGACGGAGGCGGTCTACAATAATATCAAGGTGCAATTCTCCCATTCCTGAAATAATAGTTTGTCCAGAAGCTTCATCCGTTTTAACCTGAAACGTTGGATCTTCTTCTGCTAGTTTAGCTAAAGACATTCCTAATTTATCCACATCGGCTTTAGTCTTTGGTTCAACAGCGATTCCAATTACTGGATCAGGAAAGTCCATGCTTTCTAAAACAATAGGATGTTTTTCTGCGGAAAGCGTATCACCAGTCTTAATGGACTTAAATCCTACTGCTGCACCAATATCACCTGCCTCAATAAAATCAATTGAATTTTGCTTATTAGAGTGCATTTGGTAAATTCTCGAAATTCGTTCCTTATTTCCTGAGCGATTATTTAACACATAAGAACCGGCATCCAAACGACCAGAATAAACTCGGAAAAATGCAAGACGACCTACAAAAGGATCGGTAGCAATTTTAAAGGCTAAGGCAGCAAATGGTTCTGAAACATTAGGCTTACGAGAAGTCTCAAGTTCTGTATTTGGATCAGTACCTATAATCGCTTCTTTATCTTCTGGTGAAGGTAAGTAACGACATACAGCATCTAGTAAAAATTGTACTCCTTTGTTTTTAAATGATGAACCACAAATCATAGGTATAATACTCATGTCTTGTGTAGCAGCACGAAGTGCTTCGTGAATTTCATCTGAACTTATAGAATCTGGATCTTCAAAAAATTTCTCCAATAATCCTTCGTCATATTCAGCAACAGCTTCAATTAATTCAGCGCGGTATTTTTCAACCTCTGGAAGCATCTCTTCAGGTATTGGCACTTCATCAAAGGTAGACCCGTGATTATCTTCATGCCATACAATAGCTTTATTTGTAACTAAATCAACAATACCTTTAAAATCTTCTTCATCACCAATATTTAAAACAATTGGCACTGCGTTAGATTTTAACATTTCACGAACTTGCTTGCTGACATTTAAGAAGTTGGCGCCTTGACGATCCATTTTGTTAACAAAACCAATACGTGGCACTTTATAGTTGTCGGCTAATCTCCAGTTTGTTTCAGATTGAGGCTCTACACCATCTACTGCTGAAAATAAAAAAACTAATCCATCCAAAACTCGAAGTGATCGATTTACTTCAACCGTAAAGTCAACGTGACCAGGGGTATCAATAATATTAAAATGGTAAGGGTTAGAATCATCTGTGGGTTTTCCTTGATGTTGCGGAAAGTCCCATGTACAGGTGGTAGCGGCAGAAGTAATGGTAATCCCACGTTCTTGCTCTTGCTCCATCCAGTCCATTGTTGCGGCACCGTCATGAACTTCGCCGATTTTATGACTTACTCCAGTATAGAATAGAACACGTTCAGTGGTCGTCGTTTTCCCAGCATCAATGTGAGCGGCAATTCCTATATTTCTTGTATATTTTAAATCTCTAGCCATTGCTATATATAGATATAGGTTTTATTAAAATCTAAAGTGTGAAAATGCTTTATTTGCTTCTGCCATTTTGTGTACATCCTGGCGTTTTTTAACGGCAGCACCTTCCTCTTTAGAAGCTGCAAGAACTTCATTGGCCAAACGAACGGCCATGGATTTTTCGTTACGTTTTCTAGAATAAGTAATTAACCATTTCATGGCTAGCGATACTTTTCTGTCAGGTCGAATTTGCATTGGAATTTGAAAAGTAGCTCCTCCAACTCTTCGGCTACGGACCTCAACATGGGGCATAACGTTAGAAAGAGCTTCCTTAAATAACTCTAAAGCTGATTTTTCTTCATCTTGCTTACGCTCATCTACTAGCTCAATGGCATCGTAAAATATTTTGAACGCTGTTGACTTTTTCCCGTCCCACATTAAGTTATTTACAAATCGTGTTACCAATTGATCATTAAACTTTGGATCTGGTAATAAGGGACGTTTTTTTGATTGTTTTTTTCTCATGATTCAGTAGTAAAAGATTTTACCGATTATTTTTTGGGTCTTTTGGCACCGTATTTAGAACGTCTTTGCAAACGACCTTCAACTCCGGCAGTATCCAACGCACCACGAACAATGTGGTAACGGACCCCCGGCAAATCTTTAACTCTTCCGCCTCGTACCAATACTATCGAGTGCTCTTGGAGGTTGTGTCCTTCTCCGGGAATGTAGGCATTGACTTCTTTTCCGTTGGTCAATCGAACACGCGCTACTTTACGCATTGCAGAGTTCGGTTTTTTTGGAGTAGTCGTGTAAACACGAGTACAAACACCTCTTCGTTGTGGACACGAATCCAAAGCAGCCGATTTACTCTTCTTGGTAATACTGACTCTTCCTTTTCGTACTAGTTGTGCAATAGTTGGCATATATATTATCTAATTTCCCGATTTTATGGGCGTGCAAATGTAGAATATTTTTTTGTTGTTTCAAACCCAACACCATAATTTTTTTAGTTTAATTCACAAAAACACTTTAGGTCAATAGATTTATGGAAATAGATACATTTATAAAGTAATATTTCTAAAACTAAAATTTTTAAAATAAAATAAATAGATTTGAAAAAAAAATGAAAGCATCCTTAACTTTTATATTTATTCTTCTTTGTTTTTTTAACGCTCAAAGTCAAGTTAGTAGAGAAGCTCTTCCCTTTGGAGTTAATTCTGATGGAAGATTAATTAGTGTGTTTGAGAATCTCAAGAACAAAACCAAAGGAAGTAAAATAAAAACAGATAAAATCTCTGGAAGCCCCTATTTTGAAGAAAGCTTTAAAACTGCTCAGATTGCGTATTTTGGCGAAATATTAAAAGAAAATATCTATATCCGATACAATGCATTTAGTGATGAAATGGAAATGGCTAAATCTGAATCCCAAACTAGCTCAGAAGATGCATTAATTAAAAATAAAAAAGTTACCTGTACAATTAACGGATATACATATAAATATTTAGCATATATAAAAGCGAATGAACAACCAGCAGTTGGATATGTTAAAGAACTCTTTAAAGGAAATAAGTTTTCCTTGTACGTAAGGGAAACAAAAGAATATAAAGAGGGAGTAAAAGCAAAATCTTCACTTGAGGGATCATTTCCACCAAGATTCATTGACAAAACAGATTATTACATTGCCCTAGGAGATGGTTCTTTAAAACAAACTAAGCTTTCTAAGAAACATATTGTTAATACATTAAGCTCTTATGAACAAGAAATAAAGTCTTTCATTAATTTAAATAAGGTTAAGCTTAAAAATTCAAGTGATGTAATTAAATTATT
>Ga0209091_10000655_pt1 | contig 32410 bp, 28 predicted proteins | sample ArcticOcean_MG_C_6_FD_187438 | JGI IMG/M metagenome (GOLD analysis project Ga0209091, IMG submission 187438) | Marine microbial communities from western Arctic Ocean - ArcticOcean_MG_CB8_128 (SPAdes) (version 2) | ecosystem: Environmental > Aquatic > Marine > Oceanic | place: Arctic Ocean...
TGATTCAATCATTTTTTCTCGCCACTCTTCAGCTTGAGATTGTAAGTTTTCAGGTACTTCTTCTTCTGTAAAAGTTGTACCCATATCGTCAGCATTCCAATAAATAGCTTTCATCTTAACAAGATCAATAACTCCTTTGAATTCATCTTCAGCTCCTATAGCTAATTGGATGGGCACTGGATTCGCCCCTAACCTTTTCTCCATTTGATCAACAACTTTAAGGAAGTCAGCTCCTGCCCTATCCATTTTATTAATGAAGGCTATGCGAGGTACTTCGTATCTATTGGCTTGTCTCCATACAGTTTCTGATTGAGGCTCAACACCTGAACTCCCACAAAAAACTACCACGGCTCCATCCAACACTCTTAAAGAACGTTCAACTTCAATAGTGAAGTCAACGTGACCTGGAGTGTCAATTATATTAAATCTATGCTGCTTATATTGCTTTGCTGTTCCTTCCCAAAAGCAGGTTGTAGCAGCTGAAGTTATAGTTATACCTCTTTCTTGCTCTTGCTCCATCCAATCCATGACAGCTGCGCCATCATGAACTTCACCGATTTTATGAGAAATACCAGTATAGAATAATATCCTCTCAGTGGTGGTTGTTTTACCTGCATCAACGTGAGCACAAATCCCAATATTTCTATACAGTTCTAGCGGAGTAGTTCTGGCCATAATTATTTATAAGTTGGAGTTAAAATCTAAAATGCGAGAAAGCTCTATTAGCTTCAGCCATTCTATGGGTATCTTCTTTCTTTTTCATGGCTTCACCCCTGCCATCACAAGCGTCCAATAATTCGTTAGCTAATCTCAAAGTCATGGTTTTTTCATTCCTAGACCTTGCGCTTTTAGCTATCCATCTCATGGCAAGTGCACTTCTTCTAGCAGGTCTTACTTCAAGGGGAATTTGGTAAGTAGCCCCTCCAACTCTTCTAGCTTTCACTTCAACCATAGGACCCACTTCATCTAATGCTTTTTCAAAAACTTCTATAGGTTCTTTATCTGATTTCTTAGAAATTTCATCGAAGGCTCCATAAATAATTTTTTCTGCTACTGATTTCTTTCCATCAGTCATGATCTGATTCATAAATTTAGCTACTTTAAGATTACCAAATTTAGGGTCAGGTAAAATTGTTCTTTTTGGGGCTGCTTTTCTTCTAGACATAATTTTTACTTAGGTTTTTTTGCACCGTATTTAGATCGGCGTTGCTTTCTATCATCGACACCGGCGGTGTCTAAAGTTCCTCTGACAGTGTGATACCTGACTCCGGGTAAATCCTTAACACGACCTCCACGAATAAGTACAACAGAGTGCTCTTGTAGATTATGGCCTTCTCCTCCGATATAAGAAATGACCTCATATCCTGAAGTCAGCCTTACTTTACAAACTTTTCTTAAAGCAGAATTTGGTTTTTTTGGTGTAGCAGTATAAACACGAGTGCAAACCCCTCTTCTTTGAGGTGATCCTTGCAATGCAGGAGTATCGCTTTTAACAACTTTCCTTTTTCTTGGTTTTCTTACTAATTGATTAACTGTTGCCATAAATTTTTGTTTTAATTTTTAAGGTCGCGAATTGTAATGAGAGCCTTTGGTTGCGTCAATGTATTACTCTGGTTCATTTAGAGCATCACTTAGAGCTTTTTCTAGATCTATTTCAAAATCTTCTTCCACTTTCTCTATTGAACTGCTTAATTTTGCTAATCCTGAACCTGCAGGAATTAACCTTCCAACGACTACGTTCTCTTTTAAACCACGCAACCTATCAACTCTTCCAGTTGTTGCAGCTTCAGTTAAGACTCTTGTTGTTTCTTGGAAGGATGCTGCAGAAATAAATGATTCTGTTGCTAAAGACGCTTTAGTTATTCCAAGCAACAACCTATTAAACTGAATTTCTGCTTTTTTTGCTTCTCTAAGAGCTAAATTAGCTTCTTTAACTCTAGAGTATTCTGCCTGTTCGCCAAGAATAAAATCTGAATCACCAGGTTCTATTATTTCTACTTTTCTTAGCATTTGATTAAGAATAACTTCTATGTGTTTATCATTAATGCTCACGCCTTGAAGTCTATAAACTTCCTGGATACCGTTAACAATATAATCCGTAAGCTCTTCTAACCCTCTTAAAGCTAATATGTCATGAGGACTCATAGCTCCATCAGATACTATATCTCCCCTTTCAATGCGCTCTCCTTCAAAAACATTAATGTGTCTTGTTCTAAGGATTAGAGTGGCATGATCATTTCCTTCTTCATCTGTAATAACCAGCCTTTCCTTCCCTTTAGTTGGTTTACCCCAAGACACTACGCCTGAAGCTTGAGCTAAAATAGCTGATTCTTTAGGCTTTCTTGCTTCAAATAAATCAGCAACTCTAGGTAAGCCACCAGTAATATCTTTTGTTTTAGCAGATTCTTGAGAAATTCTTGCTATAACGCCACCAACTTCTATATCTTGACCTTCAGACAATTGAAGGAATGCGTTGCCTGGTAAAGTATATATAGCAGGGGCCTCTGAATCAGGTAGAGTCTTATCTTTGCCCCTACCATCTACAATATGGATTGCAGGGCGCTTATCTTGTGCATCACCTTTTGGTCTTTCAGTAACATCAATAATCTCAATATTACTTAAGCCTGTCATTTCATCTTGTTTGAGCCTAGCAGTTATTCCATCTTCTATGTCTACAAATTTAGCTTTTCCACTGATTTCAGAAATTATTGGTCTAGATAAAGGGTCCCAATTAGCAATAGTATCTCCAGCTTTAACTTTAGAACCAGTTGCATAATTAAGGATCGTTCCGTAAGGCACTTTATGACTCTCAACAATTCTTCCGTTCACATCTATAACTGTTATTTCTGAAGATTGTGCCAAGGCAATGAAAGTTCCATTTTTCTTCTTAACTGTCCTTGTGTCATAAACGCATTTACCTGCATAACTAGTTTCAACATTATCCTCAGCTGAAGTGCCTGAAGCTGCACCACCTATGTGGAAAGTTCTCATTGTAAGTTGAGTTCCTGGTTCACCTATTGATTGTGCCGCAACAATTCCCACTGACTCGCCTATATCAACCTTATGCCCTCTTCCTAAATCTCTTCCGTAACATTTTGCACAAATGCCGTGAATGGTATTGCAGTGAATAGCCGATCTGACTGTAATTTCATGTACGTTTTTTTCATCCAAAGAGTCAACAATATCTTCGTCAATAAGAAGTCCTGCCTCTAAAACAGTTTCTTTACCGTCTTGCGATTTAACATCTTCAGCCACTGTCCTACCGAGCACTCTCTCTCCTAATCCAACAAGTACTTGTCCGCCGTCTATGATTGGTCTCATTAAAATACCAACAGACGTTCCACAGTCATCTTCACTTACAACCATATCTTGTGCAACATCGACGAGTCTTCTGGTTAAATAACCAGAATTAGCAGTCTTTAAAGCAGTATCAGCTAGACCTTTTCTGGCTCCGTGAGTAGAAATAAAATATTGCTGAGCAGTTAATCCTTCTCTAAAATTAGCTGTTATAGGTGTTTCAATGATTGAACCATCGGGTTTAGCCATTAGCCCTCTCATACCGGCTAACTGTCTTATTTGAGCGGGTGACCCTCTTGCTCCTGAATCTGCATACATAAACACAGAGTTAAATGATTCTGAGATAACTTTATTCCCTTCTGCATCAGTAAATTCTTCTTCTGAAATATTATCCATCATGGACTTGGCAATCATTTCATTAGCTCTCGACCATATGTCTATCGCTTTATTGTATTTTTCACCTTGAGTAACTAAACCAGATGCAAACTGAGCTTCAATATCTTTAACTTCTTGCTCCGCTTCTGAAACAATACTTTCTTTATCGTCTGGAATAATAAAATCATCTATTCCTATAGATGAACCTGATTTCGTAGAGAATTCGTAACCCATGTACATAAGTTGATCTGCAAAGATAACTGTTCTTTTTAAACCAGCTTTTCGATACACAGTATCAATTAAGCTCGAAATCGACTTACTGTCTAAAGTCCTATTCACCAGCTCAAAAGGCATACCTTCAGGAAGCAGCTCATATAACAAGGCTCTTCCAACTGTTGTGTCCAATATTTGGGTTGCTTCGTCCTCCAGCTTGTTTGGCTTTAATCTAACTTTAATTTTAGCCTGTAAATCTACTGTGTTTGAGTAGAATGCTCTGCTAACTTCATTCACCGAGGACATTATTCTGCCCTCCCCTTTAGCATTAATTTTTTCTCTAGACATGTAATATATGCCTAAAACGACATCTTGTGACGGATCAATGATTGGCTTTCCATTCGAAGGAGAAAGAATGTTATTTGACGCCATCATTAAAGCTCTGCATTCTATCTGTGCCTCTATTGTGAGTGGCACGTGAACAGCCATTTGATCTCCGTCGAAATCAGCGTTATAGGCCTTACAGACCAGTGGGTGTAATTGAATCGCCTTTCCTTCAACAAGAACTGGTTCAAAGGCTTGGATACCCAATCTATGGAGTGTTGGAGCTCTATTGAGCATAACCGGGTGTTCTCTTATTACTTCATCAAGAATATCCCAAACTTCTGGCTCTTCTCTGTCCACCATCCTTTTGGCCAACTTTATTGTATTAGCAAGTTCTAGTTGTTGTAATTTTCCAAACACAAACGGTTTAAATAACTCTAATGCCATTTTTTTAGGCAAGCCACATTGATGCAATCTCAAAGTTGGTCCTACCACAATTACAGATCTACCAGAATAATCGACACGTTTTCCAAGTAAGTTTTGTCTGAATCTTCCTTGTTTTCCTTTGATCATATCTGCCAAAGATTTAAGAGGTCGTTTATTTGATCCCGTTACAGCCCTTCCTCTTCTGCCGTTATCTAAAAGAGCATCGACAGACTCTTGGAGCATTCTCTTTTCATTTCTAGTAATGATATCTGGAGCATTAAGGTCCAGAAGCCTTTTAAGTCTGTTATTTCTATTAATTACTCTTCTGTATAAATCATTAAGATCTGAAGTAGCAAACCTTCCTCCTTCCAATGGAACCAGAGGTCTTAAATCTGGTGGAAGAATAGGCAGCACTTCCAACACCATCCATTCCGGTCTATTTCCTGATTCATTAAAAGATTTTAATAACTTCAATCTCTTTGCAAATTTCTTTAACTTAGCCTCAGATTTTGTTAAAGGCATCTCAACTTGAATATCTTTAATTATACCTTCAAGATCTAATTCTTTTAGAAGAGTTTGTATTGATTCAGCACCCATACCGGCGTTAAATTCATCTCCCCAAGTCTCTAGAGCTTCGTAATACTCTTCATCCGTTAAGAGCTGGCAACTTTCTAAATCTGTCATGCCAGGTTCAATTACTATAAAAGATTCAAAGTAAAGAACCCTCTCAAGATCTTTTAAAGTTAGATCTAAAGCCAATGCCAGTCTTGAAGGTAAAGATTTTAGGAACCATATATGAGCTACAGGAGCAGCCAACTCTAAGTGGCCCATTCTTTCTCTTCTAACTTTTGATAAAGTTACCTCTACACCACACTTTTCACACACAACACCTCTGTGTTTCATGCGTTTATATTTACCACAGATGCATTCGTAGTCTTTGATAGGACCAAAAATCTTAGAACAAAAGAGACCATCACGTTCTGGTTTAAAAGTTCTATAGTTTATGGTTTCAGGCTTCTTTACTTCCCCGTAAGACCATGACCTTATTTGTTGAGGCGAGGCAAGTCCCGCTCTTATTGAGTTATATTCAACTCCATGACCTTGTGTTCTTAATAAATCTACTAAGTCTTTCAATGTATAATCTCCTAATCGTCTATTTGTTCTAAATCTAAATCTATGCCCAGAGATCTGATCTCTTTGGTAAGCACATTAAAGGATTCGGGTATGCCTGGTTCCATTTCAAAATTGCCATCTACAAGGTTTTTGTAAACTTTTGTTCTACCAGCAACATCATCAGATTTTACTGTAAGCATTTCTTGTAGAGTATAAGCAGCACCATATGCTTCTAAAGCCCACACTTCCATTTCTCCAAAACGCTGGCCACCAAATTGAGCTTTTCCTCCTAATGGTTGCTGAGTTACAAGACTGTAACTACCCGTTGAACGGGCATGCATTTTATCTTCTATTAAATGATTGAGTTTTAGAATATACATATACCCAATGGTGGTTTCTCTATCAAATTTCTCACCTGTTCTTCCGTCATAGAGCTGGGTTTGGCCATTCCTAGGGAGGCCTGCAAGTTCAAGCATAGATTTAACTTCTTCTTCTTTAGCTCCATCAAACACCGGTGTTGCCATGGGAACTCCTTCTCTTAGATTAGAAGCCAGCTCCATTATCTCAACATCGTTCAGAGAACTTAAATCTTGCGATCCATTCTTTTCATAAATATCTGACAATAATGGTTTTATTTCTGTTGCATTTAAACCTTCATCTATCATTTTTCCAATTTTTTGACCCAGTTCTTTTGCTGCCCAACCCAAATGAGTCTCTAGGACCTGACCAACATTCATTCTTGATGGCACTCCAAGTGGATTTAAAACAATATCAACAGGTTCGCCGTTGATATCATAAGGCATGTCTTCAACAGGCATAATGACTGAGATAACACCCTTATTTCCATGTCTTCCTGCTAATTTATCACCAGGCTGGATCCTTCTTTTAATGGCAAGATAAACCTTAACAATTTTTAAAACTCCTGGAGCTAAATCATCTCCACCAGTGACCTTATCTTTTCTTTTTCCAAAAGCTAAATCAAGGTCTTCTTTGTATTCTTTAAGACTTGTTTCAATATTTTCTATTTGATTATTAGCACTTTCATTAGCCAGTCTTACCTTGAACCAATCAGCCTTATCCAATCCTTCTAGATCCGTTTGTTTGACAGTAGAACCTTTGGTCAGACCTTTACCGGAAACAACTTTCTTGCCAACAAGGATGTTCTCTAATCTAGAAAATGCTGCCTCTTCAAGGATCTTAAGTTCGTCATCAATATCTTTTTGAATATAAGCTAACTGAGACTTTTCTATATCTTGCGTTCTTCCATCTTTTTCAATTCCGTCCCTTGTGAAGACATGCACATCAATTACAGTACCATCAGCACCCGATGAAACTCTTAATGAGCTGTCTTTAACATCTGAAGCTTTTTCTCCAAAAATTGCTCTTAGTAATTTTTCTTCAGGACTAAGTTGCGTTTCTCCTTTGGGAGTAACTTTTCCCACTAAAATATCACCAGCTTTAACTTCTGCACCTATATAAACAATACCGTCTTCATCTAATTTAGATAAAGCAGTATCACCAACGTTTGGAATATCAGCAGAAATTTCTTCAGGCCCTAATTTTGTATCTCTTGAGACACAAGTCAGTTCTTGAATATGAATACTAGTGAACTTGTCTTCTCTAACCAATCTATCTGAGATTAATATTGAATCTTCAAAGTTATAACCATGCCATGGCATAAAAGCTATTCTGACATTTTGTCCTAAAGATAATTCTCCTAAATCAATAGAAGGACCATCAGCGAGTATGTCATCTTTACTAATCTTATCTCCAGCAGAGACGATAGGTCTTTGATTAATGCAAGTATTTTGATTTGACCTTGTGTATTTGATGAGGTTATAAATATCCACACCAGAATCTCCAGCTTGGATCTCTTTTTCGTCAGCCCTAACAACTATGCGACTTGCATCTATAGTTTCAACCACACCGCCTCTTAGGGCGGTCACACATGAGCCAGAATCTCTGGCTACTAATCTTTCTACACCAGTTCCTACAAGCGGTTTCTCTGCTTGTAACGTGGGCACTGCTTGCCTCATCATATTAGAACCCATCAAAGCTCTATTTGCATCATCATGCTCTAAGAAAGGAATTAATGAAGCTGCTATTGAGAAAGCCTGCTGTGGAGAAACGTCCATAAAATCTACTCTCTCAGGAGGCATAAATGAAAACTCATTCTTATGTCTCACAGGAACTAAATCTTCAATAAATTTATCATTCTTATCTAAAACGGCACTAGCCTGAGCTATAACAAAATCCCCTTCTTCAATTGCAGATAAATAATGGAAGTCAAGAGAGACTTTACTAGATTCTACCTTTCTAAAAGGACTCTCTAAAAAGCCATATTCATTTGTTCTTGCATAAGCCGCTAGTGAATTAATAAGGCCAATATTTGGTCCCTCTGGAGTTTCAATTGGACATACTCTTCCATAATGCGTGGGGTGTACATCTCTTACTTCAAAACCGGCTCTTTCTCTAGTCAAACCACCCGGTCCCAATGCGGACACTCTTCTTTTATGAGTGATTTCAGAAAGAGGATTATTTTGATCCATGAATTGAGACAATTGACTAGAGCCAAAAAACTCTTTAACTGCTGCAGAAACAGGCTTTGCATTAATTAAATCTTGCGGGCCCAACTCATCAGTTTCAGCAGTTGCTAGTCGTTCTCTAACTGCCCTTTCTACTCTAACTAAACCAATTCTGTATTGATTTGAAATCATTTCTCCAACAGACCTTATTCTCCTATTTCCTAAATGATCAATATCATCCACCTGTCCTTTACCATTACGGATTGATACAAGGGTTTTTAATGTGCTGAGAATATCTTCATGTTCTAAAATGCTACTGCCGTGCAGTACTTCATGACCCAATCTTTTATTGAACTTCATTCTTCCAACGGCAGACAGGTCATACCTTTCGGGGTTAAAAAACAAGTTGGTAAACAAAGTAGTTGCAGCCTCTTTTGTTGGTGGCTCTCCTGGTCGCATCATTCTGTAGATTTCTACAAGAGCCTCAATTTCATTAGTAGTGGCATCAGCTCTCAATGTATCGGCCATATAGGGCCCTGCTTCAATATCATTTATGTACAGAGTTTGTATTTCAGTAAGATTTTGTGATTCTAAAATCTCCATAGATTCTTCATCTATTAAAGCATTTGCTTCTAGTACTATCTCACCGGTAGCCTTATCTAACAGGTCTTTAGCCAGAACTTGACCAAACATAGCCTCGCTAGGTAAATCTAAAGTTTTTAACTTTGCGCTTTCTATTTTTCTAATATGCCTTGCACTTATCCTCTCACCTTTTTTAAGTATTAGTTCACCTTTAGCAGTTATATCTACAGGTGCTATTTTTCCCATTAACCTTCTTGGGATTACTTGCAGTTGAAATATTCCATCTTTTTTAACTTTATAGTTCTCTGTTTCATAGAATTTTTCTAGTATCTCTTGGTTTGTTAACTTGAGAGCCTTAAGAAGTATAGTAGCAAGCAGTTTTCTTCTTCTATCTATTCTTACGTAAACAAGGTCTTTCGCATCAAACTCAAAATCCAACCATGAACCTCTGTAAGGTATAACTCTTGCGCCGTATAAAACCTTGCCTGAAGAGTGACTTTTGCCTTTATCGTGATCAAAAAATAAGCCAGGAGATCTGTGAAGCTGAGACACCACGACTCTTTCTGTACCATTAATAATAAAGGTTCCATGCTCAGTCATAAGAGGGACAGTTCCCATATAAACACTTTGTGATTTTCCTTCTTTTAATTTCCCTGTATCTTTATCTATAAAGAAAAGGTCACAATTGATATGCAAAGGGATGTCGTATGTAATACCTTTAAGCTTACATTCTCGTTCATTAAAAACTGGCTCACCTAAGTCATAGCCAGAAAACTCCATTCTGGCAAATCCATTATGGCTTTCGATAGGAAAAATTGAGTTTAAGACTTGTTCTAAGCCCTGATTAGCTCTTTTATCAGAGTCAATATCGCGTTGCAAAAAAGCATCATACGACTGAACCTGAGTTGCCAATAAATTTGGTAACTCCATAACGCTGGAGATTTTCTCAAAACTCCTTCTAACTCTTTTCTTCTCAGTGTATGAAAAACTCATAAATGCCCCTATCTAAAATTTAAAACAAACGGACCGGATTATGTTGAAACTATTTAAGCTCTGCTTTAGCTCCAGCATCTTCAAGCTGCTTAAGATATTCTTCTGCTTCAGCTTTAACCACGCCTTCTTTGATTACAGAAGGTGCAGTATCAACCAGTCCTTTAGCATCTTTTAGACCTAAGCCAGTAATAGCCCTAACCGCTTTAATCACATCTACTTTCTTATCTCCAACTTCTGCTAGATGAACGTCGACCGGTGCATCATCTTCTTCTGCGCCCGCATCGCCACCGCCATCAGCAGCAGGTGCAGCAGCTGCAGCAGCAGGTGCAGCAGCAGTAACGCCAAATTTTTCTTCCATCGCTTCGATAAGATCGACTACGTCGATAACGCTCATTTCTGCTATTGCTTCTAATATCTCTTCTTTACTTAGTGCCATGATTTATTCTCCAATAAATTATTTAGTTTAAAAATTAAGATTCTGCCTGCTGTTTTTGCTCTTTAACCGCCTGCAAAGTTCTCACTAACTTTGAAGGAACTTGGTTAAGAATAGAAACAAACTTACTCATAGGTGCGTTCAACAACCCAGCTAACTGAGCTAAAGCTTCATCTCTACTAGGCATATTTGCGATAGCAGATAACTTAGAAAGTTCTAATAAAGAATCGCCTAATGACAAACCCTTTACCTGAAAGTTCTTATTTACTTTAGTGAAGTTGTTAACTAATTTTGCTGCACTTGTTGGATCCTCTAAAGAGAATGCAAGCATAGTGGGCCCTACTAATAAGTCCTCAAAACAAGAAAATTTAGTTTCACTTAAAGCTCTTTTAGCAAGAGTGTTACGAATAACTTTTAAGTGAACAGCTGACGCCCTGGCTTCTGCTCTTAGCTGAGTTAACTCAGCCACAGATGTACCGTGATAGTCGGCAGCAACTGCAGATACAGCTTTATTGGCTATATCTTGAAGTTCTTCAACTGCAATCTTCTTATCATCAATGCGCATTGGCATCTTCTTATCCTCCTAATACCAAACTTACGTTCAGTATATTTTTGGAACGCAAATCAAAATGATTGATTGCACTCCATCTACGTAGGTTAATAGTATTAAGTGAGAACAAATTTCTCACACCTACGGTCTTCGATGAATACGACAGAGTCGTACCATACTGAAGAAACCTTCCTATCTTTTTCAATGTCTAATTAGATATTTAGAGAAGATAGATCTATCTCTACACCCGCTCCCATAGTGGAAGAAAGTGTAATTTTTTTTATGAAAACTCCTTTTGCAGAAGGTGGCTTATTTCTCTTTAAATCCTCCAAAAGAGTTTCAAGATTCTGTTTAATTTGATCAGGGGTATACGTTATATCGCCTATTCTCCCATGGACTATTGCACCTTTATCAGACCTGTAACGAATCTGGCCTGATTTTGCATTCTTTACTGCTGTTGCAACATCCTTAGTAACTGTTCCTGTTTTAGGGTTTGGCATAGTACCTTTTGGTCCCAAAATCTTTCCTAGCGGGCTTACAATCTTCATCGTATCTGGAGTTGCTATTACCACGTCGTAATCTACATCTCCTCCTTTCATAGCCTCTGCTAAATCTTCCATGCCTACTACATCAGCACCTGCCTCTTTGGCCGCGGTTGCCATGTCTCCTTCAACAAAAACGGCTACTTTGCATGGTTTTCCTGAACCTGCTGGTAACAACGTTGCCCCTCTCATATTTTGGTCAGATTTTGAAGGGTCGATACCTAAATTAATAGCTGTATCAATGGCTTCATTAAATTTAACTTTAGGAGAAGATTGAAAGAAATCAATAGCTTCTGATATTTGATATTTTCTTTGCTCCAATGTAGCAATGTTTTCTTGTCTTTTGCTCATTACCCTTCTACCTCTATTCCTGCGCTTCTTGCACTGCCTGATAAAGTTCTCACAGCTGCATCCATATCAGCTGCCGTCAGATCAGGATCTTTAATTTTTGCTATTTCTTCCAGTTGAGATCTTTTTACTGTTCCAACTTTTAAGCTGTTTGGAGTTCCACTACCTTTTGGTATACCTGCAGCTTTCTTTAAGAGAACCGCAGCTGGTGTCGTCTTGATGATAAAATCAAAACTCTTGTCTTCGTAAACAGTGATTACAACCGGACAAGGCATTCCTTGTTCCATTTCTTTTGTCCTTGCGTTGAATGCATTACAAAAGTCCATCAAAGCTAAACCATGCTGACCTAAAGCTGGGCCAACAGGAGGACTGGGAGAAGCTGCACCGGCAGGAACTTGAAGTTTTATATAAGTAGTAATTGCTTTTGCCATTATCCTTTCTCTATCTGATTAAATTGAAGTTCTACTGGCGTGGAGCGACCAAAAATTAGAACAGCAACTCGAACTTTGCTTTTTTCGTAATTCACTTCTTCTACAACCCCGCTAAAATCATTAAAAGGTCCGTCGACCACTCTTACCATTTCTCCTGGTTCAAAAGAAATTTTAGGTTTAGTTATATCCGAACCTTGCTCTAGTTGTTGCATGATACCTTCAGCCTCTTTGTCAGAAAGAGGGGATGGCTTGTCTTTGGTTCCACCTATAAAACCCATCACCCTCGGTGTGTCTTTTACTAAGTGCCAGCTGTCATCATTTAATTCCATGCTCACTAATACATATCCAGGGAAGAATTTTCTCTGTGTCTTTCTTTCTTGACCGCCTTTCATTTCAACAACTTCTTCGGAGGGAACCATTATTTCTCCAAATAGCTCTTCCATGCCCAATCTTTCTATTCTTTCCAATAGAGCTTCGCGGACTTTATTCTCATATCCTGAATAAGCATGAACTACGTACCACTGTTTATTCATTATTAACCTAATATTTGAGCCGTGGCCCAACCAAATAAAGAATCAAGACCCCATAAAACTAAAGCTGCAATGGTAATTGCAACTAACACGATCAAAGTAGTTTGAATGAGCTCTACTCTTGTAGGCCATACAACTCTTCGTATTTCTGTTCGAGACTCAAGGACTATTTTTAATGTCTCTCTGCCTTCAAGTGTTGTTGCTGCTACAAAAAGGCCTAATCCAGAAACTATTATTACACCTATGACCCTATATAATAGTGGCTCTTCTACAAAAGCAGAATTTCCGTACACAGCAATGCCTATAAGGGCAATACCCACGAACCAACGGATATAATTCTGCATATTTATATTCTTAATTTCCATTAAAATAAAAAGGCTTCAAAGCGGTCCAAGTGGCAGGCCAGGAGGGAATCGAACCCCCAACCTATGGTTTTGGAGACCATCGCTCTGCCAATTGAGCTACTGGCCTATTCTATAATTTTCGTTACAACTCCTGAACCAACAGTTCTTCCACCTTCTCTGATAGCAAACTTCATGCCGTCTTCCATTGCAACAGGAGAAATTAATTCAACTGTCATATCAATATTATCTCCAGGCATTACCATTTCTACTCCCTCAGGTAACTCTACTGCACCAGTTACATCTGTTGTTCTGACGTAGAATTGTGGTCTGTAGCCTTTAAAGAATGGAGTATGTCTTCCACCTTCTTCTTTTGAAAGCACATAAACAGTAGCTTCAAATTTAGTATGCGGATTAATAGCACCTGGCTTAGTTAAAACTTGTCCTCTTTCTACTTCGTCTCTTTGAGTTCCTCTTAGTAAAATACCAACGTTTTCGCCTGCTTTCCCTTCATCAAGAAGCTTCCTGAACATCTCAACTCCAGTACAAACTGTCTTTTGAGTATCTCTTATGCCTACGATTTCAATCTCTTCATTGACTTTGATTTCACCTCTTTCAATTCTTCCTGTTACCACAGTTCCTCTGCCTTGAATGGTAAATATATCTTCAATTGGCATCAAGAAAGGCTTATCAAGGTCTCTTTCAGGCATAGGTATAAAAGAATCCAGGGCTGCTACTAATTCAGTTATTTTAGCCGTATATTCAGCATCACCTTCCAGCGCTTTAAGGGCAGAACCAACAATTACCGGAGTATCATCTCCAGGGAAGCCGTATTCGGAAAGGAGTTCTCTAACTTCCATTTCTACTAATTCTATAAGCTCATCGTCATCAACCATGTCAGCTTTATTAAGAAAAACAACAATGTGATTCACTCCCACCTGATTAGCTAATAGAATGTGCTCTCTTGTTTGAGGCATAGGCCCGTCAGCTGCGTTGACCACCAATATAGCTCCATCCATTTGAGCAGCTCCCGTGATCATATTCTTAATATAATCAGCGTGGCCTGGGCAATCTACGTGAGCATAGTGACGCTCTACTGAATCGTACTCTACGTGCGAAGTAGAGATAGTAATTCCACGTTCCTTTTCTTCTGGAGCATTGTCAATACCATCAAAGGCAATTGCATCTCCACCTAATGCTTCAGCTTGAACTTTCGTTATAGCTGCTGTTAGTGTTGTTTTACCGTGATCAACGTGACCAATTGTTCCTACGTTGACATGAGGTTTAATCCTCTCAAATTTTTCTTTAGCCATTTCTTTTTCCTAAATATAAAAAATATTATTACTTTGGAGCTCATAACCGGAGTTGAACCGGTGACCTCTTCCTTACCAAGGAAGTGCTCTACCACCTGAGCTATATGAGCAAAAAACCAGGTTTTTACTAACTCTTAGGGGTAAAAAAATCTTGATCATAAGGAACATAAGCTATTAACTTTTGTTAACTTATATGACTAAACCTGCCTACTACCCAAAGCTCGGTGCGCAATTAAAGTATTTTTACCCCACGATTGCAAGCATTTTTAAGACTTTTAGGTTATTTTTAGTATTACGCCTAAGGATAATTTTCAAGATGGTGGAGGAGGCTGGATTCGAACCAACGTACTCAGAGAGAACAGATTTACAGTCTGCCGCCTTTAACCACTCGGCCACTCCTCCTGAACCTTGAAATAGCGCGCAATTTTGTAGTTGCAAGTGAAGCTTGTCAACTTAATTTCAATAATTTGGTAATCTAATAGTAATTATGATTAAAAAAGACGGTTTACTTTGTAAGAAAGAGATTATAAATAGCTTAAGAGAAGATGCCCTAGAGCTTTTAAGCAAAATTGAAATTAAAGAACAAACAAACTCCACGAATGATGATGCCAGGGAAAGTCTTAAAAATTCATCTAATATCTTGTCAGCTCACTTTGCAGAACAGCAAAGTGCCGGCAGAGGAAGGAACAGTCGAAAATGGATAAGCCCTTTCGGAAAAAACATCTACCTTTCTTTAGCTTGGCAATCAGATTTAAGTTTTGCTGATATTGAAGGTCTAAGCTTAGCGATAGGAGTTGAAATAGCTGAGTCATTAAAAAATAATACAGATGAAGTCATTGAGATTAAGTGGCCAAACGACTTATTAATTAATCAAAAAAAGTTAGGAGGCATCCTAATAGAAACTTCCAGCGGTAAAAAAGGTAATTTGGAAATAATTATAGGTATTGGTATTAACGTTTTCATGAAAAATGAAGATGCTATAGAGATAGATCAAGATTGGACGAGCTTAGAAAATTACAAGAATAGAAGTCTTGATAGAAACTTAATAGCTGCAAACCTTTTAAATAACTTAGTTCAACTTACAACAAAATTTAAAACTGTCGGTTTTGGCGGTTACAAAGAAGCCTTTGAAAGTAGGAACGTATTAATGAATAAAGACTGTGAGGTTTTGGCAAACGGTATAGTTGATTACCACGGTTCAGTTGTTGGCATTAATGATAAAGGTGAGCTGCTAATAAAAAGAAATAATGAAATTATTAATCTTCGTTATGGCGAAGTTTCAATAAGAGAATTATAATGCGCGCGCGCTGGCGTAGCTCAGTTGGTAGAGCAGCTGATTTGTAATCAGCAGGTCGACCGTTCAAATCGGTTCGCCAGCTCCAGATAAAACCCTTACAGGGCAAGCTTTTTTAGTTTATTTTGTAAGGGTTATTCTCTATCTAACCTTTGGTAATCATCATCTTCTTCTTGCCTTTTGAGCTCTTCCAATTCATCAGATTCATCATGTTCTGTAGGGTGAAAAATTTCTTCTTCGTAATTGGGGTCTGTTGGTTTTTTTAGCCAATCTAATATCTTTTTTAGTAATTTCTTAATCAATTCTAATGCTAACTTCCCTGATGCTCTCCTAATTATTATTTAACACAAATTTAGTATATCAGAACAAAATATTGTATGAATTTTAAACAATTAGAGTTATAGGGGTGCTAAGCAGGTATCAGAAGAATTAGATCTATCACACGGAAATGACTTCCTCAGGAGTTCTTCATTATTAAAATCATCTAAATATTGTTCGGCACTCATCAGGTCACTAAACCTTTTACCACAATCTAAGATTCTATTATTTCTCTCTTCTAAAATTAGCCTATAAACTCTTATTTTATTTTCTCTGCTTAATTTGTTAAAAAGTTGGTCGCTCTCTGGAAAGCATAAAGTGTAATCATCAAGATTTTTGCTAACAGAAAATTCAGAAATCGGAACGTTCGAGCAGGCTATAAAAAGGATCAAGAAAATGGGAAAAATTTTCACTAGACTGCTTTCATAAACCTGGCATTTAGATGAAGATAGGAATTCTCGTTAGGGTGTTTTAACCATATCTCTTTCCATTCTGGATTTTCTAGAAAAGCTGCAAATTCTGCGTCTCGCACTTCTTTGCTTGGCCATCTGATTATCCAACACACATTTGGCTGGCCATTAGGAGAAACTATAGGGGAAGAGCCTTCAACTTCTGATTCCAGTCCTTCGTCGAGCCAAAAATCTATGACGTCTAAATTCTTCTTTAGCCATGGGCCTGCTAGATTTTTTGCCCACTCCTTATAAGCATCAAACCACTCCGGATCAATCGTATAATCGCGTATTTCGACAATTGCATTAGACATATTCTTTCCTTTTTAGTTATCTGAGCTCGGCCTAGAAGAAACCTCTTGGTGCCACCTATGCAAGCTTTTTAATTCATTGTCCGGTTTTAAATCTACCATTCTTGATGCAAAATCAATAGCAGATAATAAAGTTATATCAGCGATTGTGTATCTATCTCCAGCCACAAATTTTGAAGAAGAAAACTCTCTGTCTAAGCGCTTATAAAAGGAATTTACATTTTTATCACTTGCTAATTTAGCCGCAGGTATTTGTTCAAAAATACCCATTCTCCCAACGATAGGTCCATTGACCCAAGATGTTCCTATCTGGGTCCAGAGTTCTAATTCAATGTGCCTGTTTCTGCTTTCTACAAAAGCAAGTTCAAAAGGATCTTTTCCAAAAAGATTAGGCTCTGGTTCCACACTTTCTAAATAACGACAAATTGCCACAGACTCAGAGATGCATCTTCCATCGTCTAATTCAAGGACAGGGATCTTTCCACTGGGGTTCTTTTTAAGGAATTCCTCTGACTTGTGTTCTCTTTTAGACATGTCGCAATTAACTAACTCTAGATCAATGCCTTTTTCAGCTGCGAAGATTTTTACGCGCCTTGGGTTGGGCGCACTTGGGAAGTCATATAATTTCATTTTTTAAGAAATTGCTGGTGCATCTGTTCCTAAAAACTCATCCCTAAGAGTTCTCTTCAAAACCTTACCCGTTGCATTTCTCGGTAAAGCTTCTATAAATTCAACTGATTGAGGAACCTTAAACTTTGCTAAATTCTCTAAACAATGTGAAATGATATCTTTTTCTTCTAATACTTCTCCTGCTTTTAAAACCAAAATAGCCTTTCCTGTCTCTCCCCATCTTTCATCGGGCACTCCTATAATGGCGGCCTCTGCTATTTGTGGGAGCTGGTAAAGAACATTCTCTACCTCCGCAGGGTAGACGTTTTCACCGCCTGAGATATACATATCCTTCCAGCGATCTACAATATAAATAAAGCCTTCGTCATCAACTCTTGCAGCGTCTCCGGTTTTAAGCCAGTCGCCCTCAAACGAATCTCTGGTTGCTTCAGGTTTGTTCCAATAACCCGGTGTTATGTTAGGACCTCTAATGTAGAGTTCTCCAACCTCTCCCCAAGGTAACTCTTTCCCTTCATCATCAACGACTTTTACTTCAGTGTGAAGTAGTGGCTTGCCAGCTGCACCTAGTTTTCTCTCTGCATCGGCAGCATCAAGTCCTATTCCTCCTGGACTTGTTTCGGTCATGCCCCAACCTTGAGTCATAGAGACACCTCGATCTGACCATGTTCTCAGAATTGCTTCGGCACATGGTGCTCCCCCAATGCCTGCAACTTTTAATCTGGATAAATCAGTTTTATCAAAGTCAGGATGATTCATCATGAATTGATATGGTGCTGGAACAGCAAAAAAGTGAGTTACTCCGCATTCACTGTTTCCAATGATTGACAAAGCTAATCCTGGTTCAAATTCTTTAATGAGAATTATTTCACCTCCGGCATGAAGTACAGGGTTGGCGTAACAGTTCATTCCTCCAGTATGAAATAAAGGAAGAACAACCAGCTGAACGCTTTCTGAAGTAACAAAAACAGGAGAAGCCAAATTAATGCAATTATAAAGTTGCATTTGATGATTGATCATCGCTCCTTTGGGATGGCCTGTCGTTCCTGAAGTATACATAATCATGATTAAGTCTTCCTGAAAGGATTCAACTACCTCATGTGAACCATCAGAGCTATTAAGGGCTTCTTCATACTCGCTTTGTAGGTCATCACTATCGATCTGCAAAGACGAACTAATAGAACAATCTTTCTGTAATTCTATTGAAATATCTAAAAACATAGCGTCATAAATTAAGATATGAGGGGTGCTGTCTTTTAATATGTATTCCAATTCAGGTTTTGTTAGGCGCCAATTAAGAGGCAATTCAATGGCACCGATTTTTGCACATGCAAATTCAAGCTCAAAAAACTCTGCACAATTTTGAGAAAGTATAGCCACCCTATCTCCTTTTTTAATACCTTGACTCTGCAACCATCCAGCAAGCTTATTTGCCCTAATGTTTAATTCGGAATAGGTCAATTCTTTGTTTGCACTTAAATCTCTAATTGCTACTTTGTTAGGTCTTACGTTCGCATGATAAGCGGACCAATCATAATGTTTAACTGTCATTTAATTTTCCTTATTATTTAATTTTTAGAGGATTTTATTTTTTTGGATTTATTGTATCGAGTTTCCTTATATTAGAAAAATATGATCATTACCAAATAAAATACTATTACCGCTACCCAAATATTAATTAAAAAACTAATTCTTTTGCCTACTTGCTCGCCCCGTGAAAATTGCCACAAGAAAAAAAGTGCACTAATAAAGAATAAAGAAACTATTACGCCTACCATTTCAACATTTCATTAATTTTTAGGTTAAAAATACAAACTTAACTTTACTTTTTTAGCAAGAAGCAATCAAGCAAGAGTTCTGAGAGGTAACAATAAAATACTATAAAGAACAAATCATTAATACTTATAAGTAAGAACTAACTATATCATGAGCCAAATGAAGCAGAGACAAGGCAATAAAAGTAAAAGAGTAAGTAAAAAAAACAAGAACGGACTTGTCGGGTATTTTCAAAAACCAAAAGGGAGTCGTTCGTACTGTGTTGTTGATCAGACTTCAGAAAAAAACTTCAAGATCGGAAAATCAGAGCTTCGCAAAGCTTTTCCTGGCGACCTAGTTCGTTACCACCTTACTCCTAAAGGTTGGGCTTCCATAGATAGCGTCTTAAAGAACAATACAGAGAACTTCATTGGGAGAATTACAAGAAAAGGAAAGGTCGCATTCTCATCTCCAGTTGGCCTTGAAGATATTGTCCGAATAAAGATAACCGGCGATATTCCAAAAAAAATAAGCACGGAGGCGTTAGTAGAAATAATAATAACAAAACAACCGGCTGCAATAGAAATGGGCGAAGGTTATATAAAACGGACCATCTCTGAAGATAATATTCTTGAAATGGCTTCTGCTTTATCTGTTTCTAAACACAACCTAAGAACAGAATGGAATAAATCGATTATTCAAGAATCTCAAAGACTTGCTAAAACCGTTATTGCAACTGAAGTAGATTACGTGGATCTTAGGAATAAATCGTTCATAACAATAGATGGAAAGACGGCAAAAGATTTCGATGACGCAGTCTTTTCAGAAAAAAATGAATCTGGCGACCTTGTTCTTTACGTTGCTATTGCTGACGTAGGAAAATTTGTAACCCCGGGTTCTGCAATGGATAGGGAGGCTGCAGAAAGAGGCACATCTGTTTATTTCACTCAAAAAGTTATACCCATGTTGCCTGAGATAATTAGTAATGATCTTTGCTCGTTGAGACCGAAAGAAGACAGGTACTGCTTGGTCTGCAAAACCAGCTTATCTCAAGCAGGAGAACCTAAAGAAGTGGAATTTTTTCAAGCTATTATCAATTCAAAATCTCGCTTAACTTATGAGAAAGTTGCCGAGCAAATGAAGATAAATAAATTTTCTGATCCTTACGCACAATCTTTAAAAAACTTAGTGGATATATACAAGATTCTAAAGAAGGCAAAGAAAGATAGAGGTGCTTTGGAATTAGATATTCCCTTTTATGTTCCTCAATTCAAAGGAAACAAGATAGAAAAATTTATCAACACTTCTAGGAATGAAGCCCATTTGTTGATAGAAGAATGTATGCTCCTAGCCAATATCTGTGCAGCAAAAATTCTCATGAAGGCAAAAATTCCTTCTGTTTATAGAATCCATCCTAAACCAGACCCACTAAAGATAAAAAACCTGGAAGGCTTTGCTAGAAGCAGAAAAATTAATATTACTTTGGGTAATGACGGAAAAGTTAAGGAGCTGTCAAATCTTGTTGATATTACCAAAGACAGAAAAGACAAGGAAACCATTCATATGCAAATACTACAATCTTTAAGTCTGGCTGTTTATGAAACAGAAGTTTCAGAGCACTTTGCCCTGGGCTATCCCGCTTATACGCATTTTACTTCCCCCATAAGAAGGTATCCTGATTTGATGGTCCATAGGGCACTGAAGTCGCTTATAAAAACAAGTCCAGGTGGAAGTATTTCTCTTGATAAGATTAGACCTCAACCCATTAATAAGGACCTCTACCCTTACAATAATGACTTGGTAGAAGAAATTGCGTCTCGATCTTCCACTAAAGAAAGAGAAGCAGAAAAGGCAGAGAGAGAAGCTATAAACTACCTTAAGTGTGAGTTTGCTAAAGATAACATTGGTAAAGAATTTAATGGTGTTATTTCTGGAGTCACAAATTTTGGTCTATTTATTCACTTAGATTCCATTCACATAGAAGGTCTGTGCCATATTAAATATTTACCCAGAAGGGAGTATTATGAATTTGATGAAAATTCTAAAATGCTTAAGAGCACAAGTTCGAACCATTGCTATTCTCTTGGGGACAACCTTGTAGTCAAAGTTAAGGACGTAGACTTAACCACACAAAGAATTGATATAGAGATTCTGAAATGAAGGTAAGCAACGATCAAGAGCTTGTTTGCGGAATAAACGCTGTTAAAGAAATTATTTCCATAAGACCTAGAAGTGTCCTGAGTCTCTTATTGCAAGATGAAAAGCGGAGCTCGAGGATCGAGTCCTTATCAAACTTAGCTAACAAGAACCACATAGAAAAAATTCTCGAAGACGATAAATTTTTTGAACACAATTTCAGTGATCAAAACCACCAAGGAGTCGCTATTCTTTGCAATAAGCGACTTGAAGAAAATGAAACTTTCCTTGAAAAACTGCTTGAAAAAGAAAATTTACTTATCCTTATTCTGGATCACCTTACCGACCCTCATAACGTTGGAGCATGCCTAAGGAGTGCAGCTGCAGCAGGAGCAGACGCTGTGATAGTTCCAAAAAATAGGTCTTGTCATTTAACCCCCACGGTAAGAAAAATTTCATCTGGTGGATCGGAACTAATGCCATTTATTGTTGTCACTAACTTAAACAGAACTATTGAGAGAATCTCAGATTCAGGAATTAAGGTTATAGGCGCTGCTGCTGATACGGGACAAAATCATACTGAGATAGACATGAAAGGAAGTGCAGCATTTATTATAGGCTCAGAGGATAAAGGCTTAAAACGCTTAACCGCAGAAAAATGTGATACCTTAGCAGCGATCGATATGCCTGGGGGAATAGAAAGTCTGAATGCTTCTGTAACTGCAGGAATAATCCTCTTTGAATACGTCAGACAAAATAACCATCCAAAAACTTATTAATTATATAAAATACCGCGATGCTTGCTCAAAGGACATTATCCAACTCAATTAAAGCCTTTGGCATAGGACTCCATAGCGGCAATCCAATAACGTTAACTCTGAAACCAGCGGAACCTGATACTGGCATAATTTTCAGGAGAGTTGACTTAGACCCGGTTGTAGAAATCAAAGCCAGAGCTGAGAATGTTGGCGATACCACCTTATCAACTTCGTTGACTTGGAAAGATGTAAAAGTGTCAACAGTGGAGCACTTACTTTCAGCCATGGCAGGATTGGGCATTGACAACGCATACGTTGAAGTTAATGGCCCTGAAATACCTATCATGGATGGTAGCGCAGGCCCTTTCGTCTTTCTTATTCAATCTGCTGGGCTTCACGAACAAGACGCTCCCAAAAAATTTATTAGAATAAAAGAGACCGTGAGAGTTCCATACGGTGATGCCTGGGCCCAAGTATCTCCTTTTCATGGTTTTAAGGTTGCCTTCACGATGATCTATGATCATCCGGTTCATAAACAACATGCAACGACTGCCTCTATTAACTTCAACAGCACTTCTTTTGTAAAAGAGGTAAGCAGAGCCAGAACATTTGGTTTTATGAGTGAATTAGAAGCACTTAAAGCAAATAACTTAGCACTTGGAGCAAGTGAAAAGAATGCGATAGCAATAGGTGATGAAGAAATACTTAATGACGATGGGTTAAGGCTTGAAAATGAGATGATAAAACATAAAATTCTAGATTCTATTGGTGACTTGTACCTTCTTGGGCACAACCTTGTAGGCTCATTTGAAGGGTATAAGTCAGGTCATACCGTTAACAATGGCCTATTAAGAGAATTAATTGCAAGACCTGAAACCTGGGAAGTTGTAACTTACGACGACCCCAACACATCACCTATCAATTACTTAGATCCAATTATTGATCCAAGCTCCGGGTAGTTTTTAACTATATTCAGATACTTCCTGACGCAAATTGATAGAATTTGTTCCGTAATAGAAATTTTATGGCGATATTAGAAAAAATATTTGGCTCTCGTAGTCAAAAAATAATTAAAAAGATTAACCCATTAATTAAAAAGATTAATGCGCTTGAAGATGCTTATGACAAGTTAAGTGATTCAGAACTCTTAAATCATAGAGAAATTTTTATAGGACGTTTTAAAGAAGGAGAAAGCTTGGATGATCTTCTGCCAGAAGCTTTTGCCACTGTTCGAGAAGTAAGCAAGAGGCAGTTAGGGCTAAGACCTTACGATTGTCAGCTGATTGGAGGCGTAGCACTTCATAACTGTCAAATAGCAGAAATGGCCACAGGAGAAGGTAAAACTCTAGTGGCGACATTACCCATTTATCTCAACTCCATAACAAGCAGAACTGTGGTTTTGGTTACAGTGAATGACTACCTGGCAGAAAGAGATGCAAACTGGATGGGTCCACTTTATAAAAACTTAGGAATGTCAGTTTCCTCAGTTGTATCAGGACAAGACCCAGAAGACAGGCAAAAATCCTATTCATCCGATGTTATTTATGCAACGAATAATGAGTTGGGTTTTGACTACCTTAGAAATAACATGGTTCTCTCTAAAACAGAAAGGGTTATGGAAGACTGTTTCTATGCAATCGTAGATGAAGTTGATTCAATCTTAATAGACGAAGCAAGGACGCCTCTTGTTATTTCAGGTCCGGCAGAAGATACATCTAAAATCTACCAACAAATTAGTAAATTTATACCTCAACTTAAACAGCAAGCTGTTTTAGAAGAAGGAGAAGAAATAACTCCAGAACAAATGGGAGACTTTTTAATTGATGAAAAATCAAGGCAAGTTGAATTAACTGATAAAGGACATGACCGAGTAGAGAGTCTATTAAAACAAGCAAACATGATAGAAAAAGACCAGAGTCTTTATTCATCCAATAACCTTAAATTACTCCATTACATACAATCATCCTTAAGAGCACATTTTCTTTTTAAGAAAGATATTGATTATATGTTGCAAGACAATCAGATTGTTTTAATAGATGAAAATACAGGAAGAGCAATGCCAGGTCGTCGTCTCGCAGATGGCCTGCATCAAGCAATTGAGCAAAAAGAAGGCGTTCCCATACAAATGGAAAGCCAGACTTTAGCTTCTTGTACCTTCCAAAATTATTTTAGACAATTTGAAAAGTTATCCGGAATGACGGGGACTGCAGCAACCGAATCCCAGGAATTTGCAGAGATCTACGGACTGAGTGTTCTTGAAGTTCCAACCAATAAACCAATGGTTAGAAAAGATAACAATGATTTGGTTTACTTAACTGAAGATGAAAAATACGAAGCTGTGGTGCAAGAAATTGATAAGTACAGGACTAAAGGCAATCCTGTTCTTGTTGGAACAGCCTCTCTTGAAAGTTCAGAAATGGTTTCTAAACTTCTACAAAATAAAAAGATAGAGCATCAAGTCCTCAATGCAAAAAATCATGCCAGGGAAGCTGAAATAATTTCACAAGCTGGAAAACCAAACGTAGTTACAATCGCTACTAACATGGCTGGCAGAGGAACCGACATAGTGCTTGGTGGGAATTGGGAAGCAGAATTTGAAAATACCGGAAGTACAGACGAGTCGCTTAGAAAAAAATTCCATGATGAATGGGGAGAGCTCAACGCTAAAGTTTTAGAGGTAGGTGGATTGCACGTTATAGGAACAGAACGTAATGAGTCAAGAAGAATGGACAATCAGCTTAGGGGCCGGTCTGGAAGACAAGGAGACCCGGGCTCCTCTACGTTCTATATATCATTAGAAGACAGTTTAATGAGAATTTTTGCTTCGGATCAATTTAAAAATATCATGGAACGGGTTGGAATGGATAAAGGAGAATCAATTGAGCATCGTATGTTGACTGGTGCAATTGAAAGAGCACAAAAAAGGGTTGAAGGGAGAAATTTTGATATCAGAAAGATGCTTCTTGAATATGATGATATGGCCAATGAGCAAAGGCAGATTATCTACTCCCAAAGAAATACAATATTAGAAGCAGATGTTATTACGGATTTACTGGATTCGATGAGAGAGAGCGTTATTGAAACCGAAATCTTAAATTTTAAAGAAGAAAACGAACCTTTAAGTAATTGGAATCTTGAAGGACTTGAAAATTCTCTAGCCAATATTTTTGGCCACAATTTTTTAATAAAAGACTGGTCGAAAGAAGACGAAGGTCTTGATGAGGATGGCCTGATTACTAGAATATTTAATCAATCCACAAGCCTCTACAAAGAAAAAGGTAATAATATTGGTCCTGTTATGAGGGACTTTGAGAAGCAAATTTTACTCCAGATTATAGATAATTCTTGGAAAGATCACCTTGGTGCGGTTGATTCTTTAAGACAAGGCATAGGTCTTAGGAGCTACGGAAACAAGAACCCTAAATTAGAATTTAGAAGAGAATCTTTTGAGTTATTTGAAGCCTTACTACAGAAAATAAGGCACGAGGGCGTAAGGTTCCTATCTAGAGTTGAAATAGAAGCCAACAACCCTGAAGACGTTGCCGACTCTAGAGATAAAAGAAAAGAAACGTTGCATCATGAGACTGCTTCAGCTTTTGATAATACAGAACAAAATCCTGTCATTACCAATAATCAAGATTCAACTTCCGGCCAGACTTCAGGCAATAGAAGACTCAGAAGAGCAGAAGCAAAAATGGCAAGAAAGAATGCTAAGAAGAAAAAATAGTCATGAAAATAAATGATATTACTGGCATAAAGATGGCGTCTGCATCTAGCAACACTCGCTATGGTGAAAGAGATGATTCACTCCTCGTTTTGATAAAAAAAGGAAGCACCATCAGTGGTAAATTTACCAACAATAGTTTCAAATCGGCTGCCGTAATCACTGCGCAAGCTCATTTAGAAGAATGCTCTGGAAAAGAAATCGTCTTGATGATTAATGCTGGAAATGCAAACGCAGGAACAGGAAAAAAAGGAGCTAAGGACGTTCTTTCTTGCTGCAAGTCTGTTGGCAAAGAAATGGGTATTGATCCTGAATCTGTATTGCCTTTTTCAACAGGGGTTATAGGAGAACACTTAAAGACAGATGAGTACATCGGTGCGTTTGTTAAAGCATCTAAAAGACTGAAGTCCAATAATTGGAAACAAGCCGCTAAGTCAATACTCACAACTGACACAAAGCCCAAATTACTTTCAAGAATAATTAAAAATGGTTCAGAAGAAATTTCCATGACTGGTTTTGCTAAAGGCTCTGGAATGATTCGACCTGATTTTGCAACTCTCTTAAGCTTTGTTTTCATAGATGCCAAAATAAATAGATCTCTTCTGGATAATATCCACAGCGAAGCTCTCTCAGAAAGCTTTAACAGAATAACTGTTGATGGCGATACTTCTCCTAATGACTCATCGGTTCTTGTGGCATCTGGAAGAACGAAGAGCACTGTAAAAAAAGGCACTCCAATTGAAAGGAAGGTTAGATCTGCTGTAATAGAAATCTACAAAGAATTAGCAGATCTGTTAATAAAAGATGCTGAAGGTGCCACAAAGAAAATTACGATTAAAGTCATCCAAGCAAAAACTGAGAAGCAAGCCGAATCCGTTGCTTTTACGGTAGCTGAATCACCCCTTGTTAAAACGGCAATGTTTGGAAATGATGCTAACTGGGGAAGAATACTTTCTGCTATCGGACGCTCACCTGAAGTTAATGATGTTTCTAAAACCTCTATTCATTTAAACGGGGTTCCATTAGCTAAAAATGGCAACCTGCATCCTCAACATTCTGAAGCAAAAGCCTCAAAAGCAATCATGAAAAAGAATCTAGATGTGACCATAAAAATGGGTTTAGGGAAAAATACTTTCTCAGTAATAACATCTGATTTCTCAGAAGATTATTTACTGATTAATAGCGATTACAGGAGCTGATAACCAACAAATCTTGCACAGCTAAAAGCTAGTGCTCCATTCCTTCATATTCTTCTTCTGAATCTGTTATCGGATCGCCAGCAATCCTATGGCTTTCACTAGCCCAAGCTCCAAGATCTAATAACTGACATCGTGCAGAACAAAAAGGTCTGTGCTTATTTTCTATAGACCATTCAGAAGGACTTTTACACTCAGGACAATTAATTTTTTTCATAAAATTAACACTGACTTAAATACTTTGTGTGCAAAACCACAACCTTCTCTTTTAATTCTTCCATGGAACCATCATTTATTATAATTTCATCTGCTTGCTCGATACGCTTCTCTCTATCTATTTGAGCAGATATTATATTTTTTACTTGTTCTTCTGAAACGCCATCTCTTTTTGCAGTCCTTGCGATTTGGGACTCTTCAGGCACGTCGACTACGAGGACAAAAGAGCAGTAGCTTTTTTGTTCAGTCTCTAGAAGCAAAGGCGAAACCAATATGCAATAAGGACTATCTGAGTTTTCTAACTGATCTTTTATATGTTTAGCTATTTTAGGATGGAGCAATTTCTCGAGCCAGACTCTTTCTTGAGGATTTTTAAAAATAATTTCTCTAAGTTTTGCCCGGTCTAAGTTATTTTCTGAATCCAATATGCCATCCCCAAAGTGAGCTTGAATCTCATCCAAGGCTGGTTGCCCTTTTTCAACGACAAGACGCGAGGAAACATCAGCATCAACAATGTCTATACCTAGGCTTTTAAAAGTATCAGAAACGGCTGTCTTTCCGCTGCCAATGCCTCCCGTCAAACCAATTATCATAGTGACCTAATGTTATCAGATGGTAGTGATATTTTCCTTTGTTTATAGTCTGGATTTTCTAAGGAACCTTATTGCTGATTCAGCAAAAACATCATTCCTGTCTCCAGCTATCATATGGGCAGCTTCTTTGATTTCAACAAACTGAGCATGAGGTATTAGTTCAAAAAAGTTATCAACTTCTTGTTGGGTAAGGACATTGCTTAAAGCTCCCTTGATGAGCAAAGTAGGAACGCTAACTCCTTTAGCTAATTCAACTTGGTTTTCTTTGTAATTAGAGACATTGTTTTTAGATCTTCCTTCAATAAATCTTGGGTCCCAATGCCAGTAATACCTTCCGTCTTTCTTTAGCCTTAAATTTTTTTCAAGACCCTTGGTGTCTCGAGGTTTCTTTCTATGGGGTAAATAGCTTGATATTGCTAATGCAGCTTCTTCAAGACTCTTAAAACCTTCTTTACCAGAGCTCATGAATTTAATAACTTGATCAGACCCCTCTTCATTGGGGTATAGGCCAATATCAACCATCACCAATGCTGAACATAAATCTCTCGTCTTGCTGTCTCCAGCTAGTGACAGCGATGCCATACCGCCTAATGACGCCCCCACCAATGAGGCAGGTTTATCTAATTGGTGGATAATGGAAGCCAAATCATCTTTATAGGCATCTATAGAATAATCTCCTTTACTGTCCCAATCGCTATCTCCATGTCCTCTTAAATCTAAGGCGATGACATAAAATCCTGATTGGCTTAATTTCTCTCCTGTTGAACCCCAAGCGTGACGAGTTTGTCCACCTCCGTGTAAAAGTATGACCACCGGATCATTCTTAGACCCCCAAGTGCTAGTAACAATTTGTAATCCAGACGCAACTTTAAATTTCATCAGTAAGATTTATATTAGGAAATTAATAAAACAAATGAATTGTTCCATAAAATGATACAAAATCCACCATACTCGTAAATAAAAAACCATAAAATAAGCAACATACCCAATGAATAATCCACCAAAATCCTTATGGGGCCGACTTAAATACATAGGACCCAGCGTGATCGTTACTGGCAGTGTCGTTGGCAGTGGCTCAATTGTCATGACTCCTTTACTTGGAGCTGCGGCAGGATTTACTTTACTTTGGTGGCTCTTATTGAGTATGTGGAGTAAACCAATCATTCAGGCAGAAATAAGTAGATACGTTGTCATTACTAGAAAAACTTTTTTAGAAGCCTTTGCAGATATGCCTGGTTTTAAAACCACCATAAAAGGCAAAACAACCTCGTGGCTGGTCTGGTTTATGTTTATTGGGGTTGTGCCTTCAATAGCGGGTATGGGTGGTCTTGCGGGCGCAGTGGCTGAAGCAGGCCATATGATGATTCCTCAAATTAACGTAGCAGCATGGGTTGTGATTAGCTGCCTATTAACGTGGTTTATTCTTTATTGGGGGTCCTATCAAACTCTTGAAAAAATATTGCTTTTGATGGTCTTGTTCTTCTCTTTAGTAACAATGGTCATAGCATTCTCCATGCAAGCAACGCCATACGAAATTAATGCAGCACAAGTATATGAAGGCTTATCTTTTGATTTCCCTATGGACCATCTCCCTCTGGCCTTGGCCGTCTTTGGATTTACAGGAATAAGTTATGGAGAAATCATGGCTTACACTTACTGGTGCTTGGAGAAGGGTTATGCTCCAGATAACGAAGGTGACTTAGAAAAAACTAAAGGCTGGATAAAAGTAATGCAGACAGACGTCTGGGTAACGGTCATGTTCATAACAATAGGAACCCTGCCCTTCTTTTTTCTTGGTGCTGGGGTTCTTCATCAAGTGCCTGAATTACAAGAAGCACTCTCCAACAATTCATTTTGGGATATAGACATCATAGGAGCACTTCAAAATATGTTTGCTCTTGTTCTTGGAAGTTGGGCTAAATGGTTGTTTGTGGCTCTTGCATTCTTTGTTCTTTTTTCAACATTACTTTCAGGCACAGCAGCATTTACCAGAACCATTGCAGATTATTTTATATCGACAGGATTAATTCTAGAAAAAGAGGACACCAGGGCAAAGCTCATAAAAATTATAGCTTTTGTTATACCTTTCCTTTCTGGAGTTTTCTATTTTATTCTTCCCAATCCAATAATGTTATTTATTATTGCTGGTATTTGGGCGGCATTGGGTTTGCCCATAGTAAATATTGGCGCACTCTTCCTAATCAGTAAATTGGAAAAGGAACTTCAACCTAAGACTGCTACAAAGATGATATTGTGGGCAACTCTTTGTTTTCAAATATTCATTGGCTTCTTGTTATTGATTGATAACTTTAAAGGTATTTAGATATGATTAAATGGCCATACTTACCCCAAGACTTGGGTTTAGAGATTGTACAATCTGAAGGCGCTTACCTATACACCAAAGAAGGTTTCAAAATTTTAGATGCAGCCGGAGGGGCTGTAGTTAATAATATTGGCTATGGTAGAGAAGAGGTTGCGGAAGTAATTAAAGCAAGTGCTATAAAAAATACCTACGTTCTACCTCCTTTTTTAACACCTGAAAGAGAACAATTATTAGACGAATTAAGGGACCATTGGTTGCCACCTCACCTGACTCGTATACACCTTTCTTCGGGAGGTTCAGAAGCCAATGAATCGGCTGTAAAAATGGCAATTCAATACCAAGCCAGCCGAGGGAAACCTGAAAAGAAGATTATCTTAACTCGGTCTCTTTCCTACCACGGTACCACACTAAATATGTCAGGAATTTCAGGACATGCTGCAAGAAAAAGGGGCATGGAAAGCTACCTTCCTGGTGCTAAAACCATAGAAACTCCCTATCCATTAAGGTGCCCTTTAGGAAGCTTTCATCCAGGAGCTAAAGATTACTATTTAGATAATTTAAGAAAAGTTATACAGCATTACGGCGCAGAAAATATTGCTGCCTTATTAATGGAGCCCGTTAATGGATCCAGTGGAGGTGCGATCTATCCCCCGGAAGGTTATTGGGTTGAAGCTCAAAAAATACTTATTGAGAATGACATACTCTTAATAGCCGATGAAGTTATGACTGGATTTGGAAGAACAGGTTTCAAATTCTCTTGTGAGGATTACGAAATCAAACCAGATATCATGATTGCCGGAAAAGGCATGAGTTCAGGTTACGCAGCAATCTCTGGTACCTACAGTACCGACAAGATAGCCAACTCCATAATGGATGCCGGGTACTTAGTGATGTTTCATACTTTCGCTGCACTGCCTTTGTCTTGTGCGGCCGCGAATTCTGTTTTACAAATACTGCGACGAGAAAAACTGTGCGAAAAAGTTGCGCCTCTTGGTGAAAGATTAAAACAAAAACTGACTGATGCATTGGGTCAGCACCCTTTGGTCGCTGAAATCAGAGGCAAAGGCTTACTAATAGGTATTGAAATAGTAAAAGATAAAGAAAAACTAATAAGTTTTGACGAACAAGAAAGAATAACTGATCAAATCATAAGTAAGGGCTTGGAAGAAGGTGTTCTCTTGTACCCAGGTGGAACCGGCGAATACAGAGATATAATTTGTCTAGGACCTCCTTATATCATTGGGGAAGAAGAAATTGACCTAATAGTAGACACACTGGAAAAAGTTCTCAATCACATCCAAGTTAAATACAACTAACACTCAAAAATGGTGGAGCTTCTGGTTAAGGATTGGAACCAAATAACAACCAAGCTAACGTTCTACAATATCCCACTTAACAACACCTCTCAAATTGATTAACTCATAATTTATTTCATCAATTTGTATAGGCTTAAATTTTAAAAAATTTAAGTAATCAGTTAAAAATTTTTCCGAACGAATCTTATTCATTTCTCCAAAAGCATTTACAACATTCACATTACGAATATTACCTTTATTGTTAATAGAAAAATTAAATTCAACTATCGTTTTTCCAAACCCTGTATCTTCTTCAATAAAAGGGGTTTTTGTGGTTTCTATTGGCTGACAAAATAACCTTTTACAAATTAATGCTTCTTTTTCATTACCTTCAGGCCAAATATTCATTGAACATTTACCTTCTTTACAACTCAGGCAGTGTTTTGCAGCTTTATTACGCAAAGAACTTAAATTTTCTAAAAGATCATCAGGGAGCCTTTCCCTGACATCAGACATGCAAAACATTCTTTTACTTTTACTTCTAGAGTCCCTGTGGATGTGACCCCCGCCGTCATCAATCCATAAATCATTTCTAGCAAGCAACACATCCCCTTCATCTGACCGGCTAAATGTTCTCATATTTTTTATATCAAACTTAAAAAGCCTTTTGGAATTATAAATATTAACCGAAGAAGAAGCTTGCTTAACTTCATAGGCTTCATAAATATCCCCTTTCTTCTTGATCTCAATAATTTTTTCTGGCGTAAAAGAAGGAGCTATCCATTTACCTTCAAAATCATATTCAGCAAATATAAGAGCTGGAAATAAAAAGAAAATTAAAATAGATATTGGTTTCATGACTATTAACTATAACTATACCTCTTTATTAAAATATACGAGCAGGAAATACATCCAAACCTGGTGGAGCTTCTGGTTAAGAATTGGAACCACCTACCCCCTAAGTTTATCTACCTTCAAAAAAATATTTAGATATTGATTCTTAGACATAAATAATTCTTTACTAATGTTTAATTACACTGAGTATTTTATTTAGACAAGAGTCAAGTGTTCCATTATTT
>Ga0209091_10000656_pt1 | contig 32383 bp, 24 predicted proteins | sample ArcticOcean_MG_C_6_FD_187438 | JGI IMG/M metagenome (GOLD analysis project Ga0209091, IMG submission 187438) | Marine microbial communities from western Arctic Ocean - ArcticOcean_MG_CB8_128 (SPAdes) (version 2) | ecosystem: Environmental > Aquatic > Marine > Oceanic | place: Arctic Ocean...
GGATGATGCGTCGTCAAACGCCGCCGCTACGAAAGGCGTTCGTCGTCACGTCGTTCGTTTCCTCCTACGCCGACGATACGGACGCGGATGAAAACGGTTTCGGTGATAGCGCTCGCTTTGCCGTGCAATACGTAGGGAACGAGGCGTACACTACTTCTTCTTCTACTACTACTACTACTCATTCGAATACGAAAACACGTAAAAATAGCACAAATAAGAAACCGTTATCGGTAGGCCGGGCCGTCGTCGGCGCCGAGGCGGCGTTGTTCAACCGCTTGAACCAGATGGCAAACGACGGCAAAAGCGCCGAGAGAACGAGAACAAAAATAGCTTTGCTCACTTTCCCGGACGAGCGTTCGTTTTCGGGAACCGCGGACGATATCATCGACGTTCGCGCTTTGAAAAACATCGTGGATGTTTTACGAGAAGATTTTGATGACGACGATAATACAGAGGAGGAGGACGAATGGAGCGAGCTCTTACGGTCGGTGGACGAAACCGCGTTGAACGAGTGGGCGAGAAAAGGCGGTCGTCATCGCAATCGACACCATCTTCAGCGTGACGCGACGAATTCTTCCATCTCGTTCGTCGCCGACGATAACTTGTTTTCTTAATAATAATACTAGTATATATATATAGTAGAGAGGTACTACTCGCGAATTAACTTAAATAAACATACGTATGCATACATACTTACACACGACAAACAACGGGAAGAGCGCGTCCTCAAAAGTCGTCAAAAGTCGAGGACATCATATATATAATAAAAAAAATGTCATCAAGAGCGATATTCGCAGCGATGAAGACGACGACGACGACGAATGCGTCCTCTTTTAAACGACCTCGTCGTCCTCGCTCGCTGTTATTATTATCATCAAAAGGAAGCGACAAAACTTCTTCCTCCATCGTCGTCTTAAAAGGTCAAATTCGTCGTCAAAATCGGATGATAAAAGGTCGACATTCTTCCGTCGTTCGTTCTTCTTCTTCTTCGTCCTCCTCCTCCTCTTCCTCCTCGAAAACGACAAAAACGAAGGCGATGATTATCAAGAAAATGATCGTCGCCCCGGCGATGATGTTCCTCTTTTCCGCCGCTTTCGGAAGGGGGGTTCTTGGTGGGTGTGCCACTGAAAATTTAGGGTTTTTTGTTCCGTCTGCGTGTGCTGCTGCTTCTCCCTCGGCGACCACCACGAATAAGAACAAAAAAAGCCAACAAAGCGAACGGAAAGAGCCAACGAACACGGCCGTTCGCGAGTTACGCAAAGCGTCGAAAAAAGCGGTGAAATGTTCTTTAGACGCGGCGAAATCGACCATCGATACGATCGATCGGAAAATCAACGAACCGTGGAACTTGGAAGATATTTGGGCGATATTCGCGTTGAGGTTGGTCGCGAGACGAAGACGCGAGATGTTTTTATGGTTTGAAAAACAAAAGATGCGAGCGTTCGGAGGAAGAGGAGAGGATTCAAAAAGAGAGAAAGTAATCGAGCAGTTAGAAAGCGTGGACGTTATGGATTCACCGTATCGAGAAACGTTCGCGCATTGGATCGGGAAACCGCTCGGCGCTTTAATGTTTTTGTGGATCACCGGGTACGTTTTCGACGTGACGTGTGAATTCGTGGACGCGATGTACGTAAATTTTGCGGTTCCCGAGAACGTGGCCGCGGGTTTTGATCGAGGGACGTATATTTTTACCGCTGGGCTTATCGTATCGATGTGGTTATCAAAGTACGGCAGCCAATTGTTGACGAAAATGTTCCCGGATAGTTCGGCGCAAACCGAGGAAGGGAAGAAGTTAATTTTGGTTCGATTTGCCACCATGATCACGTTACTCGCCACATTTGCGGCTACTCTGGTCACTTTTGGCTTACCTGCCTCGTTTTTATTCTCTTTCGGTGGTCTTGGAGGTTTAGCTTTTGGTTTAGCCGCCAAGGATTTCATCGCGAATTTAATCGGCGGCGTCATCATCGCCGTCACGTCGCCGTTTAGCGAAGGCGATAAGATCGTCTTGTTGGCGTCTGGTGGTAAGTTTAGAGGATCAGATTCACCAAAAATCAGTGAATATAGCGTCGAGAAGATTGGCTGGTACTCGACGTTGTTAATGCCGAGAGATAAGAAACCAACGATCGTACCAAATGGCTACTTCTTAGGCAACGCGACCATCAACCATTCTCGAGCGACGCATCGATTCGTTCGAGCGGCGTTTGAAATTCGATACGAAGACGTCGGCCAGGCGACTCAAATTAAAGAAGGCATAAATGCCTTTTTGGCTAAACATCCAAACGTGGATGTTAAGGCCGGATCCAAATCACTGATCACAAACTTAGGCTCGGCAAAATTGGAGATGGAAGTACGAGCGTTCATCCCGATGGCGGACGGTGGTGACGCGTATTACGATTTGCGACAAGACGTGTGCCTTGAAGTGTGCCGAGTTTTGGAAAAGTACGCACCAAAGAGTGCAGGCACGACTCCCTTGCTTTTGTCGCAAGACAGCTCGTTCGATGGTCACATTTTATCTTCGTGAAAAACAAATCGCTTTTGCGCTTTTGTATTTCCTCTTTAAAAATCATTATTTAATCATACGTACTACTACTACTTAGTACTCGTTTACAGCATTTTCACAAAGTTCTTTAAAATAATATTACACACACATACACAGTCACACACGCACTCTATCACTTCTATTCCTTTTCTTCTTCTTTGCTTTTTATGTACAGTAATCCGTAGTAAAAAATTGCTTTCTGCCTTTCATCTTCCTACACGTCTATGTTTCCGACTTTGGTTAAAAATTGCAAAACTTCGTCGGTATCTCTCAACGAATAACTCGCTTTCGTTTGCTTGGGAACTTTGGTCACAACGATCCCGACGCCGTCGCCTTGCGTCTCGTCGTCGCTGAGTTTCCGTAAAACCTCAAACGCGTCTTCATCCGTCACGTCGTCGCCTAAATACATGGATATGACATCTTTTCGATCGTTCAATTTCAAAGCTTCCAACAAATAAGACAAAGCTTTCCCCTTATCCCAGTCGACTTTTGGTTTCACTTCCCACACTTTCTTCCCGGAGTGTTTCCGCAACTTGTCTTTATTTTGCGCTACGACTTCATCTACCGCTTTTTCCACCTCTGCTTCGTCCTCTTCGTTTTCGCATTGGCGATAATGCGCGCTCACGCAAAACACGTTGGTCTCCACAACCGCGCCTTTTATTGAATCTAACTTTTTCTTCAACGTCTCAAACACGTTCTGCATGACATCCTCTGCCCACAAGCACGGCTTATAATCGATATCTGGCGAGCCTTTCGGGCCCGCTATATCTAACCCATGCGATCCCGCGTAATACAACTCGTCCAACTTTACAAAATCGTACACCTTCTCTCTCGCTCGTCCGGAAACGATCGCCGTCGGAAACTTCTTCGCGACCGTTTGCACCGCTTTCCTCGTCTCTTCTGACATGAACGCTTTTTCCGGCTGAGATACAATCGGCGATAAAGTCCCGTCGTAATCCAAAAAAACCACCAACTGTTTCCCTTCCGATTTCAGTTGTTTCTTCAATTTCGCGATCAAACTGTTTTGTTGTCGCGTTTGTTGTTTACATTCTTTTTTTTCTTCTTCTCTTCCCTCGATATCATTCTCATCGTCATCGTCACGCAGCAAAGCGCTCGGGTGGTGTTTCGTCAACCACTCCTCCTCGGTTTTCCAGTACGTCGGCGTCGTCGCTCGATCGCCCATTTCTTTCGAGGAAAGATCCTCGTACGAGTTTCGATGCGACATATTATTTTTTCTTACTCTATTTGTATTCTATTTGTGATCGTGTTTTTATATCGTTTCTCTCGTTGATGATGTTGTTGTTGTTGTAATGCGCGTTCTCGCCGTTGTTTCGTCGTGGCGGAATGTTTTTCATGCGTTGTGAGCGGCGCGTCGTGCTCTCAGCGCTAACTGTGTGTCTCTTTTCCTCTCTTTTCCTCCTTTTTGTGTTGAAAGAAAAAAGGCGGAAAGTTCCGCCCTGAAAAGTTCGGCTTCTACACCCTGATTCAAGAGCCCTGAATGAAAATCAAGATTTGTTGGATTTTTTTTTCCACCAAACCATCTCTTTTTACGCTCGAAGAACGAAAAACGACCAAAAACATCATCATCATCGGCCCCTTCTTTTCACCATCGATTCGTCACATATAAACGCACCCAACACACACACTTACAAAATGGCCCTTTCGATGCAATCCGCTTTAGCTGGCAAGCAAATTACCGCGAACAAGGTTTCCTCCAAACGGTACGTGTATTTGATCTTCGCGTGATGGAGTCGCGCGTTGAATTACGATTGTCCTTTTGTTTTGTTTTATTCTTACGCTCTTCTCTCGTACAAAGATTGGGCGAGATAGAGGGAAATCCTCCTCCTCCTCTGACGATGATGTTTTTATACTCACACTCACCTCTCTTATTGTCTTCGTCGTCGTCGTCATCAAAACAACGAACAGTTCGGTCAACAAGACGGTCGTCCAAGCGTCCAACTTGTCGGAAAAGCTCTCCAAGGCGGCCGTCACTGCGGCCACCACCGCCGCGTTGTTCGCATCGGTACGTTTCTTTTTTCTTTTCTCTCGTGTGTCTCTTTTGGTCCTGTTTGGTGGGTGGTTTTAAAACGGGGATAAAAAACACTTCGCTCTTTTGAAGAAGAGAGGTTCTCTCTCTCTCTCTTCTTCGTCTCGCGGAGAAAGGTCTCGTCGTTATATCGTGCGCGCGCCTTAAAAGTCTCTCGAGTAGAGGCGCTCCTCCTCCTCTTGCGACGACGGAAGAAAAAACGACGAGAGATGATGACGAGAGCGGAGAGATGAAGGAGCGCGATCCGAGAGAGACCAAAGCAGGGAAAAAGCTTAAAAATCGTATCTCTTCTCGCTTCGCTCTCATCTCAATTTTTTTTTTGGTCCAAAAAGATCTCAAAAAGAGAGGAAAAGGAAAAGAAGGAGAGGAGAATTTTTTAGAGAGAGTTTTTGGTTGAACCAAACAACAACAATTTGAAAGCAGAACGCGCTTCGCTCTCAAAATTGTCATAAAAATAAGAGAACTGACCTTTTTTCCCTCCCTCCCTTTAATCTTCTTTCTTCTCAAAACTTGATAAAAATGAAAATATTAATACTTACAGTCTGCGCAAGCGGTCACGTACGATGAGTTGCAAGGCTTGACGTATTTACAAGTCAAAGGTACCGGTTTGGCGAACACGTGCCCGGTTGTCGAAAGCGGCTCTGGCCCGAAGGCGTTGAAGGCTGGCGACTACAAGTTTGACAAGTTTTGCGTCGAACCGACTTCGTTCACGGTGAAGGAAGAAAAGGCGGACGGTTCCACCGAGTTTGCCAAGACGAAGTTGATGACTCGTTTGACCTACACTTTGGACGCCATGTCTGGCGACTTCAAGGTTGGCTCTGACGGTTCGGTCAACGTCGTCGAGAAGGACGGCATTGACTACGCGCCGACCACGGTCCAATTGGCTGGTGGCGAACGTGTTCCGTTCTTGTTCACCTTGAAGGAGTTGCAAGCGAAGGGTAACACCTCCCAATTCGGCGGTGACTTCGTTGTCGCTTCGTACAGAGGTTCGTCCTTCCTTGACCCGAAGGGTAGAGGTGGCTCCACTGGTTACGATAACGCCGTCGCGTTGCCGGCCAGATCTGACGCCGATGACTTACAAAAGGAAAACAACAAGAACGTCGCCGCGTTGAAGGGTAGTGCCGTCTTCAACGTCGCGAAGTACGACGAAACTACTGGGGAGATTGCCGGCGTGTTTGAATCCATCCAACCGTCTGACACTGATTTGGGCTCCAAGGCGCCGAAGGATGTCAAGATCACCGGTTTGTGGTACATGCAATTGCAATAAGCGGCGTGTGCGTCTTTTGTAGAAAAAGAAGAACAGAGAGAAAAAATGGAGAGAGAGAGGGTGTGAGAACATTGATTTGAGAGAGTGAGAGAGTGAGAGAACTTAAGCTGAGCGTACGCACAAGTGTGTGGTTTTAATATATAAAATTAAATAGCAATTATATTTACACAACAATCAACAAAACGAGAAGAAGAGGAGACCGAGGTGTGCCAACGACGCCATCCCGGCGCCGCTCGATACAGCGCAGAAGAGCAAACTCGTTATTATTATCGTCATCCTTTTCTTCTTCTTCTTCTTCTTTCCCTCCGCATGATTGGAATGATATACTAAAATCGTTCCTACCGCGGTGCAAAGAGCAACCCCCGAATCTATCGCAGACCACATCCCGCCCGGTAAGTTACCATCTTTTACTTTCGTCACGAACGCGGGTAAAAGTAAGAAAGAAGCCCAAACAGAGGCGCAACACGAGTGGACGAGTGTATTTGCATCAGTACTAGTACCAAAAATGCACTTGAAAACGATCATGTACGCGTGCACGAGCGCCGGAGCGACAGCCGCTAACGCCGCGGAAATCGATACGTGCGTCGACACCGACATTCGTCGCAGAAAATCAAGCTTTGTTGAAGCGGTATTCTTTCTCGATAACGCGAGCATCTTGCAACAAAACAGGTGTAAACTCCTAGCCATGCCGTAACCGCAGACTAAAACAACGCTCGTTGCAAAAAGAACGTACATTTCTAATCGTAAAGCTCGCATCTCTTTCGCGCCGATTGCAAAGTTTTCACTCAAAGCCAAGAGCACGTAGAGCGAGGAAAATGCAAGACCCGAAAATGCCATCGACGACGACGAGAACAAAACGTGCCAAGATATTGCAGCAGACGCAACGTTCGGTGTTCTCGCGACGAGGATGGGTGCAAACGTGTACCATCCTCCAGTATTTCTATCGGTATTGATATCGTCTACTCCAGAAAAAAATCCATCGATGAAGACGCCGTGGTTGTCTTTTTTCTTCAAAGTCGAAGACGCGTCTTCAAAGCCATGCCAACCCAAATGCGGCGGAATATCAACGTGTATATTCTTTATGTATTGAGAAATATCACCTACTCCTTCATTTCCACCTGCTTCTGCCACGCGATGTAATGCGACCGCGAGCGATAAAATCACTTGCTTGCACCAGCATATCGCGAGATGATCGCAGGACGTTCGCGTCAATACGGTCTTCACTCTTTCGCTATTCCTATTCCTATTATTACCACTATTGTCATTATTATTATTATTACTATCATTACTATCATTCAAAGAAAGAACAAGCGAAGCGTCCACTCCGGAAACTTGCCAATCGCGCATCCCCCCACTCACGGACATCAACGACATCAACTCCTTCTTCCCTTCGCTTGTCGTCATCTTCTTCGATGTTCTTTTCCGCAACGCGTGATTGGCGAAACTCGAAAGCGCAAACGCTCCGGGATGGTACGCGTGCGGCGTTGCCAGAGTCGTCACGTGCACGTGCTCTATTCTTCCGTTCAAGTTATTATTATTCACTATCACTTGCTCTGCGGCATACTTCGCGACTAACCCGCCCATGGAGTGCCCGACCACGATAACGTTCTTCAAATATTTTCCACCACCATCATCATCGTCGTCGTCTTCATCGCTTTCAAAAATCTTCCTCCCAAAATACTCCTCTAACACCCATCTCGTGCTTTCAACTTGCCGTTCCATCGCATCCGCGTCGAACGCCGATAACTCTTCCTTGAAATCCATCGCGTACCATTCAATCTTTGTCGTTGCCTTCGTTTCTTTACTTGAAGAAGAAGAAGAAGAATAGTATTTCCCGAGCGCGTGCGTCGAGTGCGCGAGCGAGCGCACCTGCGCGTAATCGCCGCCGTTTCCCGGTATGAATAAAGCCAGCACAGTTTTTGTTACTTCCATCGCGTTTTTGTTCTTTACACCGTTCTCCTCCATCTTCTTCTTCTTCGCGCGTTGTTGTTGAGAAATGTCGTCCTTCTCCTCGTATCGGATGAGATCATACTTTCGCCCTCCTCCTTTCTCAAAGAATCCATCACCATCGTCCAAATCAATTTTCGAATATCCGGGACGCATGTACGTCATCTGACACTCGTTTTCGCTGAAATAAATCACTCGCATCCAAGCGCCGAGGAGGACGAGGACGCCGAGGAGAACGCACGCGCATTTCAAAACGAAGAAGAACAAGTAGTAATAGTTGTTGTTGTTTTTCTTCTTCAAATTTGCGTTTCGTCGATGTTGTTCGTTAAAAGAAGTTTTGCGTTTCATCTTTTATTTACCCCGACGATTCAGACGACGATTCAGAAAACGACATTTAATACATCGTCGACGATTTCATGCATAAACTTTGCCGAAAAGCAAAGTTGAAAGTTGTTTTTGTGTGTGTCGTTCCCCGTTGTTTATTATTGAAGAATTAGTTTTGTCTTCTTCATATTTTGCAGCTCTATTTAATATTCATCGCGCGTATCTCTATAAACATTTCTAAAATGACATTACTATTTCTCGGCGTCGTCGTCGTCGTCGACAACCGTCGCCCCCTTTTTCTCCGCTTTCCTCCTCTTTTCCATCATCATCACTTTTTGCTCTTCCTTCTTCTTTTGTCTCAACTGTTTCTTTCGCTCTCTCTCTTTCTCTCTCTTTTCGTTTTCTTCTTTTCTTTTCATCGCCTGTTGTTTCGCCTCTTCGCCTCCTAACCCGTCGAGTAACTCTTTTTGCGTCAAGAAACGACCTCCCGGGCCTCGTATCCGTCGTCGCGCGTGATTGTGTCGGCTTTCGTGCATGTACGGTTTCCTTTTCTCTTCACCCGTGCCGTTCTTCTTACCTCCGGTTGGTGAGAATACCGCCCCGATTTTGTTATATTTCAGTTCGTGTTTCGCTCGCGCCGCTCTTCGCCTGAGAATAGCTTCGTACTGTTTCGCGTTCACGTACACTGGAGGAGCAGCAGCGGCTGCCGCAGCTGCAGCAGCCGCCATGACGAGATGTTGTTGTTGTTGTTGTTGTTGTTGTTCTTGATGATGCTCTTGTGCCTGGTTGTTCGTATCGTTGGCTACGAGAAGCGCAGTCGGTTGTAAAAGATATTGTTGCGCAACAAGCGGTACGTTCGGCGGCGGCGGCTGCATCGAAGGCATTTGATACTGCGCTTGAAACAACGACGGGTGATGATTATACAAGGTTGCCGTAGCCGCCGCTGCTGCTACCATTCCGTCTACTCCGCCATTCATCGCGCTCGTCGTCTGCGCGTGACTTTCCTTGCGACGACGTTTTACCATTTCTTCTTCATCATAATCTTCTTCTTCTTCTTCTTTCCTTTGTCGTTCGGTCGTCTCGTCGTCGTCGGTATCTTCGCGCACGTCTTCCACGCTCTCTTTCATCTCGAGTAAACTCTCCTCGCTTCCCTTCTTCTTTGTCTTTGTCTTTGTCTTCTTCTTCTCATTCGTCTTCTTCCTTTGCAGTCGCGATTGATTCTCTTTTTTTATTTCCAATCGTGTCGCGTCGTCGTACGCGCCGTACGCGTAGGCCTGCGCGAACGCAGCAGTTTTGCAGACGATGTTTTTCCCACGCTCCTCCTCCGCGTTACTTTTGACGATACTCTTACCACCAACGTTAGTAGGAGTAGTAGTAGTACTCTTATTAGTATTAATCTCCTCGGCAGCGCGAGTCATCGTAACAGAGGAAGAAAAGCGTATCTCGCGCTCCTCAAAATATTTCCTCAATTAAATTTCCTCAAAATATTCAGAGAATTGCCAAAACCACTGGAACCCTAAACGTACATATTCGTCTCAAGAAGTCCCTTATTCTACCAGTGCAGAACAACACGTCGTCCTTTACGTAACGGACTTTTGTGGCGCGAGTTTCTTTCGCAACAGATACTCGTCGTCCTTTAGTATATATTAAAGAGGAGGAGGTTTCTTTCTTCTTCTTTTGGTGGTGGTGGTGGTCGTCGCGGGAGGAAAATAAGAAAAACAATCACACGAGTAAGAACAAATAAAAAGGAGATAGATGTTGCGGCGAAACGCTCGGTTGCGGAAAGAATTCGTCTACAGGAAATCTTTAGAAGGGAAAGAGCGCTTGTTATACGAGAAGAAGAGGAAAATACGAGAGTGCTTGGAGGAAGGGAAACCGATCCCGACGGAACTGAAAAGAGAGGAAGAGCGATTAAGAAAAGAGGTGGAATTAGAAGACGTGAACACGAGAGAGTATGGAAACTTGGAAAAAGGCGTCAACGACGACGAGTATAAAAACGCCCCAGAGGCGAAAATCTTACTGACGACGTCGAGAGACGCGAGCAGTCGATTGCTTCAGTTTTGTAAAGAACTGAAACTTCTGTTCCCAACCTCGTCGAGAATCAACCGCGGGTCGCAAATCTTACCCGATCTCGTGGAACTGGGAAAAACGAGCGAGTTTACCGACGTCGTCATCGTCCACGAACACCGAGGCGAACCGGACGGTTTAGTCGTTTCGCACTTACCGTTTGGTCCTACCGCGTATTTTGGCATTTCCGACGCGGTCATGCGACACGACGTAAAAGACGCCAACTTACCGAAAGTTTCCGAACAGTTCCCGCACATCATATGCGAAAACTTCACCTCGGAATTAGGCAAACGAACCGCGAATATCTTGCGACACTTATTCCCGAGACCGAAGGAAAAATCAAAACGCGTCGTCACTTTCGCCAACTCGGTCGATTTCATCTCCGTCCGTCATCACACCTACGACATGCCGAAAGGCCCAAAATCCTTACACTTGAACGAAATCGGTCCGAGATTTGAGTTAAGATTGTACCAATTGAAGTTAGGGACGGTCGACCAAGACGACGCCGATATCGAGTGGTCCTTGAGACCGTTCATGCGAAGCGCGAAAAAAAGACGACTGTAATAATCAGAAAGAGAGAGAGAAAAAGAGAGAGAGAGAAACAACAGAAGAGAGGATAACAGAGGATAAAATAGATGGAAAGAAAATTGTACTTTTATTAAAAACGTAGCGGTATATTTGCTGATATTCGCCGATCGATGGTCGTCGTGTTTTTCGCTCCAACAATCATCGATTCGAGAACAAGAACGTTTTAAAGCTTTTGCTTTTGCTCTTTTCACTAAATTTTTTTTTCGTTTGAATTTGACCGCATTAGTCTATTGATTGATTGATTGATTGAAAAGAACACACCACACACTGTTTGTTTGTCGTTTTGTTGTTTAAGAAGATTGTTTAATAAGATTGTCGTTGAGAGAAGACTTTTGAAGCAGCACTTTTGCAGACTCTTCTTGTTTTCGTTCGTTGTTTTCGATCTGAATAAAGAAGAAGAAGAAGAAACGACATAAAATGGCGACTGGGGAAACGATTAAAACGACTGCGCAAGAAACGGACGCTTTACGAGGCATCGAACGCATCGGCGCGCACTCACACATACGCGGTCTGGGATTAGACGACGCGTTAGACGCGAAGAATGTTTCGCAAGGGATGGTTGGTCAAGAAGACGCGCGTAAAGCGTGCGGAGTTATTTTGTCCATGATTAAAAGCGGGACGATCGCTGGGAGAGGCGTGTTGTTAGCCGGTCAACCGGGGACGGGGAAGACGGCGTTGGCCATGGGGATCGCGAAGAGTTTGTTAGATTCGGATCACGGGATGAACGCAGAAGGAGCCGGGGGGAGCAGGAAAGCGAGTTTAAGAGGCCAAGATAAAAGTAGCAACAATATAAACGCGGAAAGTAACGAAGAAACGCCGTTCGCGATGATGGCGGGATCGGAGATTTTTAGCACAGAAATTTCAAAAACGGAAGCGTTGAGACAGGCGTTTAGGAAAGCGATTGGGGTGAGGATACGGGAGGAAACGGAAATTATCGAAGGTGAAGTCGTGGAGATTGAGATTGACCGACCGACGGCGGGGAACGTCGCGCCGAAAGTTGGAAAGTTGACTTTGAAAACGACCGATATGGAGACGGTGTACGATTTAGGAACGAAGATGATCGAATCGATCAACAAAGAGAAAGTCACCAGTGGTGACGTGATCACCATCGATAAGAGCACGGGAAGAGTGCAAAAGTTAGGACGTTCGTTCGCGCGATCGCGCGATTACGACGCGACCGGGCCGACGACAAAGTTTGTTTCCTGCCCGGAAGGCGAGTTGCAAAAACGAAAAGAGATTGTGCATACGGTGACTTTACACGAAATCGACGTCATCAATTCGCACACGCAAGGTTTCATGGCGTTGTTCTCCGGCGATACTGGTGAAATTCGCGACGAAGTGCGAGAACAAATCGACGAGAAAGTCGCCGAGTGGCGAGAGGAAGGCAAGGCGGAAATCATACCGGGCGTTTTGTTCATCGACGAAGTGCACATGTTAGACGTGGAATGCTTTTCGTTTTTGAATCGAGCGTTGGAAAATGACTTATCTCCCGTGTTAGTCGTGGCTACGAACAGAGGCATCACGAAAATCCGGGGCACAAACTACCGATCCCCTCACGGCATCCCGATCGACCTGTTAGATCGCCTCTTAATCATCCAAACGAAACCGTACACGGAAAAAGAGATGAAATTAATAGTCAACATCCGGTGCGAAGAAGAAGACGTGAACATGTCCGAAGACGCGAAAGATTTGCTCACAAAAATCGGTTCGGAAACCAGTTTACGATACGCCATTCAACTCATCTCCGCGTCCTCCTTGGTCGCCAACAAACGGAAATCCGCCAAAGTCGAAACCGACGACGTCTCCAGAGCGTACAACTTATTCATCGACGTCAAACGAAGCACGAAGTTCATGATGGAATACAGCTCGCAATACGTGTACAACGAAGCCAACGAAACGGACATGGAAACTTAAACTTGAGATTTTAAATACTAATACTAATACTAATACTACTGATGAACATAAAGCCAACAACAAAAAGTGACGTTACTCATCACGAACGTATTTGCATCCATCCCGTTATAGATAGATACTACGAGTTCTACATCTTTTGGCCCGCTTTGGGTTTTAAACCCTAAAACCCTAAACACGAGAAAGAGGTCTCTTCTTTCCCCAACACATCGTCTTCATATTCACTTCGTATACTCCTGCGCGTTTAAAAAACGAACAGATATATTCCGCCTTAAGGTTAGATAGAACAACTTTCTTAACTGCAGTGCACACTCGTAAGACTGCGGCTCCCAGGCGATTGATTATAACACGTATAAAAGCAAAAAGAAAGGTACGTTGTTGTGCTTAAATTCTGATCTCCTTCTAGGGCTTCTTTTTGCTCATCCCTCATCCTCTTAAACTCTTACTCTCTCTCTCTTTTCTTCTTCTTCTTCTCTGCGACGAGGAGGAGGACGACGACGTAATAAACGACTCGTGTTTTTGTTGTTTCGTTGGTGCTGACAAGTATTCTCTCTCTCTTTCTCTTCCGACAATATCATCAATATCATCATCATCATATTGGATAAAAATACTCCTCTGTCTGCTTTTATTACACAGACTAAAATACTAAAAAATAATACTAAAAATGGTGAACCAAGCGTACCTGGATAAAAGAAAGTACGGCGAACGCGTGTACGAGTTGCTGGACAACTACGACGCCGCGTTGCTCGTGCACTGCGACAACGTCGGCTCGAAACAGTTCATGGACATTCGCACGGCGTTGAGACCAAACTCGATCGTCTTGATGGGGAAGAACACGCTGATGAGAAAGATCATCGGCAACTATTGCGACGAGAAGGGCGACAACGATTGGATGGTGTTGAGCGACTTGTTGATTGGCAATGTCGGCGTTATCTTCACGAAAGAGGACGTCAAGGAAGTCAAGACGAAGGTTTCTGAGTTTGTCGTCCCGGCGCCCGCGAAAGTTGGCTCCACGGCGACGTGCGACGTGACCATCCCGGCGGGCGTGACCCCGTTGGAACCGTCCCAAACCGGCTTTTTCCAATTGTTGAACATCGCGACGAAGATTAACAAAGGGGCGATCGAGATTTTGTCTGGCGTTACCGTCGTTACAAAAGGCGAACGCGTCGGTTCCTCCGCGGCTGCTTTGTTGGGTAAGATGAAAATCACGCCGTTTGAATACGGTTTGGTCGTCAAGCACATTTACGACAAGGGCTCCATGTACCCGGCGGCGGTTTTGGACATCACCGACGAGCAGTTGGCGGCTAAGTTTGCCGCGGGTGTCTCCAACATCGCCTCCATCTCTTTGGCGACCAAGTACCCGACTTTGGCCGCGGTGCCGCACTACATCGTCAACTCGTACAAGAACGTGTTGGCCATCTCCATCGGCACCGAGTACACCTTCGAGTTGGCGCAAAAAGTCAAGGACTATCTGGCCGACCCGAGCGCGTTCCAAAGCGGCGGTGGCGGTGGCGGCGGCGGCGGTGGCGGTGGTGATAAGCCAGCCGCGGCCGCGGCTGCCCCGGTCGAAGAAGAAGAAGAAGAAGACATGGGCTTTGACTTGTTCGATTAAAAAGAAACGATGATTTTCGACGTTAGCGTTGACCTCGAAAAACGGGACGACTCGAGACGATGACCTTTTTGAGAGTTTTCCCCGTTCATCATCAATTCATAGCTTATTATTAATAATAATCTAGCAATATATATATATCTACATACGCGTATCTTTAATAACGTTGTGTTCAAAAGTCACTCATCGCTCGCAGTTGCGCTTTTTCTTCTGTTTTTAATCAAAAGTTTCATGCGATGAGATCTCTCTCGTAAAAGGAGCAAAAAATTAAGGACAAAAGCGCCTCACTTCCTCGGTCTGGTTCGAACGAACGAACGAACGAACGACGACAACAACTTTAACAACTTTAACAACAAAACCGTTGCCTTCTTCGTAAAGTTAACTAATAATAATAATACTATTAAGAGTAATACTACTCTAACGTCGTTTACTACGATTTAAAACGACCTGAGATTAAGAAGAGATGGAGGAAACCTTCGATTTATCGATCCCGGTGTCCACGGGAACGACCATTTTGGCGTGCGCGTATCGCTCTGGCGTCGTCCTCGCGGCGGATTCCCGAACGTCCACGGGCGCGTACGTCGCCAACAGAGCGAGCGATAAAGTCACGCAGATATGCGACAACGTGTGGATGTGTCGATCCGGGTCCGCCGCGGACACGCAAAACGTCGCCGCGTACGTGAAACGAATGGTTGAAGAACACGCGATGGAAAGAAACGGAACCGGGTGCGAGAACGAGTCAAACGCGATGATGGTGGACGTTCGTTTAGTGGCGAAACTGACGCAGAAAATAGCGTACGAGAACAAAGAGAAGTTACAAGCCGGGATGATAATCGCCGGGTGGGATCGAGTGCGAGGACCGCAGGTGTACGGAATTCCTTTGGGCGGGTCCATGTTGGAAGCGCCGTTCAGCGTCAGCGGGTCCGGTTCGGCGTATATTTACGGGTATTTAGACAACACGTATAAAGAGAACATGGAAAGAGAGGAGTGCGAGAAGTGGATGACGGAGGCGATTTCATTGGCGATTGCGAGAGATGCGAGTTCTGGAGGGGTTATTAGATTGGTCACCATACACGAGAACGGGTGCGAGAAGCAATGCGTGTTGCCGAAAGATCACAAGGTGTGCGACGGCGAGTTGGAGCAAGTAGCGACGACCACCGCTATGGTTTAAAAATAGATACGAGGATAAAAAAAGTAGCGTGTGAGTGAGTGTGTTTTTTGTGTGTTATATGTAGTAGTTATTATTATTAGAGAGCAATTTAATAAACGCGTTTCCCCGGAGGAATGACGTCCATTTCTTTATCTAAGGTGTAGTGATGCACGGGTCGGTAATCGATTTTCACGCTGTCGTCTTTTTCCTCGATGTACCCGAGCGTGTGTTTCATCCACGTATCGTCCAATCTATCCGGGAAATCCTCTCTGGCGTGCGCGCCTCTCGATTCTTTCCTTTGTTCGGCGCCGTGCATGGTAATTCTCGCGTTCGGCATCAAGTTGTGCAACTCCAACGCTTCGACTAAATCCGTGTTCCAAACTAAACTCTTATCGGTGACGTGTAAACTTTCCATCTCTTTCGCGACTTGGTCGATTTTCGCGCACCCTTCGGCTAACGTTTCTTGCGTTCTAAACACCGCCGCGTCGTCTTGCATGACTCGCTGCATGCGTTTTCTTAACTCACTGGTCGATTTATTGTTTTGATTGCCTTTATCGTTGTATCGAATATCGTTTAATCGTTTCACGCTTTGCTCGCCGTTCAGTTCGTTCTTCAAAGGTTTATGTTTTTGACCGGGTTTCAAACCGGATTCTTTCACCGTGTTCGCGCACGCGCGGCCAAAGACGACGATATCCAGCAACGAGTTCGCGCCTAATCGGTTGGCGCCGTGGACAGAAGCGCACGCGGCTTCGCCGGCGGCCAATAAACCTGGGACGACTCGATCCGGATCGCTTCCGTCCTTGGCCGGCGCGACGACTTCGCCTTTATAATTCGTCGGGATACCTCCCATGTTATAATGTACAGTTGGAATGACGGGAATTGGCTCTTTGGTCACGTCTACGCCGGCAAAAATAGCCGCGGTTTCGGAAATACCCGGCAATCGTTCTGCTAACAATTCCGGCGGTAAATGGTTCAAGTGCAAGTAAATGTGATCCTTCTCTTTCCCGACGCCTCGTCCTTCTCTAATTTCCATCGTCATCGATCTCGAGACGACGTCTCTGGACGCTAAATCCTTCGCCGACGGCGCGTACCGTTCCATGAATCTTTCACCTTCGCTGTTTCTTAAAATACCGCCTTCACCTCTGGAACCTTCGGTAATTAAACACCCCGCGCCGTAGATACCCGTCGGGTGAAACTGCACAAACTCCAAATCTTGCAACGGCAACCCAGCCCTGGCAGCCATGGCGTTCCCGTCTCCCGTGCACGTGTGCGCGCTCGTCGCCGAGAAGTAGGCTCGTCCGTAACCACCGGTCGCTAAAATCGTCTTGTGCGACCTAAACCTGTGTAAAGTACCATCTTCCAAACACATCGCCAAAACGCCGACGCACGCGCCTTGTTCGTCCATGATTAAATCGAGCGCGAAATACTCCACGAAAAACTGCGTCTCGTGTCGCAACGCTTGCCCGTATAGCGTGTGCAACATCGCGTGCCCAGTTCTATCTGCCGCACACGCGCACCTGTACGCCTGACCGCCTTTCCCGTACTCCAAACTTTGTCCTCCAAACGCTCTTTGGTAAATCTTCCCTTCCTCCGTTCTCGAAAACGGCAATCCGTATCGTTCCAACTCTCTCACCGCTTCCGGCGCTTCTCTGCACATGTACTGAATGGCATCTTGGTCTCCTAACCAATCCGCACCTTTCACGGTATCGTACGCGTGCCATCTCCAATCGTCTTCGGACATGTTCCCGAGCGCGGCGTTGATCCCGCCTTGCGCGGCCACCGTGTGCGATCGCGTCGGGAAGAGTTTCGTAATGCACGCGGTTTTGTACCCGTGTTCGGATAAGCCAATGGCGGCGCGTAAACCCGCACCACCAGCGCCGACGACCACGGCGTCGTACTCGTGGTCGATGATTTCGTATTCTTTGCCAAACGGTTGACTTCCGTTATTAGTATTCGACGAAAAAGCTCTTCTTTGTCTCGAGGTCGTTGAAACGTCGTTTTTGTGCGATGCATTTCGCCGCCCAAAAAATGATGTCGTCGTCGTCGCGATGCCTCTTCTTCTTCCAAAAGTATTCGAGAATTGAGCACCCCTTTCGGCAGTGCAGTTGTTCGTCAAAGTCGCCACACCGCAAAGTCGTTTCCTTGCTCGTTGTTGTTCTTCGCGTGTTGATGATGACGATGCGAATTTGATCACGTCATCGACGACGACACTTTTTTCCCCATCTGGAGAAGTGATGATGGTATTCCTATTGAAAAATGACCGGGAACACGAGGATGATAAAAACCTAGATTTGGAGGAAAGAGAAGAAAAAGAAGACCAAGAGGGATAAAGAGGTCGCGACGAAGAGGAGGTTTCGACGAGTGTCCTCTTGATCTCGAGCAAAGACGCTCTAAGAGATCGTCTCATCGTTTCTTCTCTTCTTCTTCTTCGTAAAAGTGTTGAAGAAAAGCAAAGAAATTTTGACTTGAAACTTTTAGTTTAGGGTGCTCAAATTTAGGGTGCATACTTTTCCAATGAGACCCTAAACAGAAAACGACGACGACGAAGCACTGAAGAAAAGAAGACAAAAAAGACTCGTATCAGAATTGAAAGCGGCTTTGGGTGGTGCTTTGTTCTCATTAAAAAGGTAGAACAATACTACTACGAATACTACCACCGAAAAGCGACCAAATAGTGTACTCTTTGAGAGAGAGACCTTTTCTCTCGTTCTTCTTCTTCTCTTTTGTCTTCTTCTTTGTTGTTTTCTTTCCTTCATTCGATTGGAAAAAAGTGGTTGTGTGGCGGCTTCGGAAAGTGTTGAAAGCGAACGATGATGAAGAAGAAGAAGAAGGATGACGATGACGATGACGACGATGATGATAAAAACGCAAAAAAAACGACGATAACACAGAAGACGACGAAAGAGTTCGAGGGGTACTCGAAGATATGGCACGAAGCCGCGAAGAGTTTATCGACGAAAGAGATGATGATGGTGAAAACGACGAGTGTTGAGAAGAAGACGAAGAAGAAGAAAAGAGAGGAAGAGGAAGACGACGAAGAAGAAAATTTCTCGAAACTTCTGCTTTCAAAAGAACTCGTCGCCAAAGAAGCGATTCGAGAGAGAGAAAAGCAAAACGAGAAGCAAAAGTCGAGGAAAACCGGCGACGGAAAGTTTCAGAATTTAGTTCGAGCGACTGGGACCGCGTCCGATAAGATTGCGAGCAACACGATCGCGGTGCAAGACGACGCGGCGGCGAACTTGAAACAGTTGGAAAGTTTGTTGGAGCTGTGCGAGAAAGCGAGACTGAAAGGCGGGAAGAGAGGCGCCGCGCAAGCCATACAAGCATTGGAGGAGCTTTTTAAATCGGCGCTGTTGCCTTCAGATAGGAAACTGAAGTATTTCGCGGACCAAAATTTAAAAGACAGCGATAAGTTTCCTCACGAACGCAAACGGTTGATGTATTGGTACGTGGAGGATTACATCAAACGATGTTACCACAGGTTCGTGCAATCGTTAGAGGCTCTGTCGAAAGACCCTTTGGTTATTTTAAAAGAGAAATCTATGAAGTGCGCGTTTGGTTTGTTGGTGAATAAACCGGAAGCGGAGTTACAGTTGTTGAGATTGTTGACGAACAAATTGGGCGATCCGCAAAGGAAGATGGCCTCAAACGCGAGCCATCTTTTGTTAGAGGTGACGGTGAAACACCCGATGATGAAATCAATCGTCGCGAGAGAAGTGGAACAGTTCATGTTTCGACGGGGCGTCAGTTTGAAAGCGCAGTATTACGGCGCGGTTTTGTTAAACCAAATGCCGCTGTCGCACAAAGGCGAAGGGCCGAAACTCGCCAAGCAGTTGGTGGAGACGTATTTCAGTTTGTTTCAGTTTTTGTACGACAAGTCGAGGTATACCACCGAAAATAGCAATAACGATGGAGATAGAAAAGAAGATAGCAACGACAGTCCCGCCGCGAACGGTGGGAAAAAGAAAAGGTTTCATCCGAAAGGCGGACGAGGAGGTGGAGGAGGTCGAGGCCGAGGTAGAGGAAGAGGTAAAAAAGGCGCCGTGGCGCCAACGACTTCGAACTCTGCAAACGAACAGATCGGTTCCGGCGTCGACGCTCGAGTCGTTTCTGCGCTTTTAACTGGCATCAACCGCGCGTTCCCGTACGTCGCTCAATCTGAAAGAGAATCCATGGTTGAGAAAATCGCCCCGGCGCTTTTCACCACGGCGCACTCGCCGAATTTAGCCGCCTCGATTCAAGCGTTGACGTTGATTTTTCAACTGCACTCGTCAAAGAAATCTTCCCCGATTACAGATCGGTATTATCGAGCGTTGTACGAGGTGTGCAATCATCCGCAAGTGCCTAAAGCGGCGCACGCGGCGCCGTTTTTGTCCCTCGTGTTTAAATCTCTGAAAGCGGATAACAATAACAACAACGACAACAACAAAAGCGGAGACATAAAAAAGCACAAGAAACAACAACACGATGATGATGACGACGACGACGACGACGACGACAAAAAAGATAAAAGTAAAAGTAATGAACGCATTGCCCGATCGTTAGCCATCGTAAAGCGTTTGTTGCAAGTTGCCATGCACGCGCCGGCGACGTTCGCGTGCGGTTCTTTGATGGCGACGTCTGAGTTTTTCCGTATTCGTCCCGCGCATTGGAAGATGGTTGAAAAAGAGGAAGGGAAGATTAAGAAAAGTGCGCCGAACGGCGTTTCATCGCGAGGAGAAGATAGCGAAAGCGAAAGTGAAGGAGACAACAACGATGATGAGGAGGAAAAAGAAAACATGAAGGAAAGCAAGCACAGCGGCAAAACTTCAATCTCTTCGTCGTACGATCCGTACAAGCGCGAACCGCTCTACGCCAACGCGCATCTCACATGTCTGTGGGAACTCACCGCGTTAGCTTCGAACGTCCACCCATCCGTCGCCGCGATGGCTAAAAGCTTACTAAACGGCGACGAAGTTTCCTACGACGGTGATCCGTTGACGGAAATGACTTTAATGTCCTTCCTTGATAAATGGTTGATGAAGAAAGTTGGAAGTAAAATCGCGAAGAAGGCGAAGAGTAGCGTCTTTGATACGTCCGCGGCTATCGCGCAATCCTCGTTCGTTCCTGGCACTTTAGAGTTTGCGGCGATGAAGGAAAGCGAAGTTGACCCGTCGGAAATTTTCTTCCACAGGTATTATTCGGTGAAACAGAGCGAAAAGTTGGTAAAGTTGAAATTGAAGGAGAAGAAAGACGACGACGACGACGGAAGCGAGAGCGAAGAAGAGGAAAGCGATAGCGACGAAGGTAAGAAAAAGAAGAGCGATTTCGGTCACAGCGAAAGTGACGACGATTCGGACTCTGATGAAGAGAATGACGAAGATGAAGATTCTGATTCAGAGTCTGATTCTAAAGACGACGCTAGGAAAAAGATTATGAAAGATTTCGCCGCAGAGGAAGACGACGACGACGACACCGACGAAGACGACATCGTCGCCAAAGCTGAAAACAAAGAAGAGAAAATTGACACGGATAAGTTCAACTACGATGCGCTCGCTGCTGCTTACGGTGAAAAACCCGGGTATTTGCTTTCAAAGAAGAAACGAAAGGCGTCGAGAGATGAATATGAAGATTTCATCAAAGAAGAAGAAGAAGAAGAAGAAGAGGAAGAAGAGTCCGACGAGGATGAGGATGAACTGAAAGGCATGCTTCTAGATGAGAGCGATGATGACGACGAATTTAGCGGCGGCGACGACGATGTATTTGCCAGCGCGGAGGATTACGAGGAGAAGATTGAGAGCGATTTCACGAAGAATGTTCCCGTCGATCCAGAATATTTTTCCTCCGCCGAGAAGAAGCAAAAGAAGAGAAGAAAAAGCAAGTGATTTTATGTACCGTACATGCGTAGGTGGTAGCACCCAAATAGATTTGATATTATCGCAGCAGAGCTTCATGGAATAGTACACATCAATTTCTAACCGCGGTCGTCTTTTCTCTCTCTTATTTTCTCTATGATTCAAAAAGAACAGCTCTCTCTTCTTCCGTGATTGGGCCGCAAAGATCACCCTCTTTCAACAGTGCGCACGAGAGAGAAATTCCCGCCAAGCTTTCTCTTCTTTTTCTCGCCAATTCTTCCTCGTGGTGTTTTCTGAACTTCTTCTTCTTCTTCTTCTTCTTCTTCGTCTATCGGCGACACGACCTTACTGTTGTTGTTCTCCTTATTGGAAAGCTCGCGGCATATCATCTCCGCCGCGAACCTCGAAATATTCAACCGAGCCATGGTTGGATGACGACGCAACTTATCGCAGAGATACGATTCTCCTCCGCGCCACTCATCTTCACTGTGTCTTTTTCCGTGAATGTGGAACGGTGATAACGTTTTATCGTCGTCGTCCATTCCGCCGTGAAGATCAAAGGGAATCGTCGCGCGTCTCCCGTCCGACGTCGGCACTTGATCTTTATCGATCACTCTTACGAGCGTCGACCCAGGAGTGTTACCTCGTCTTCTCTTCGCGCACATCGTCGTCCCAATAATATCCTCCTCGTCCGAATGATACTCATTATTAACGTCGTCGTTCCCGATAAACTGAGGCGTAATTTCCTCCTCGTCCTCCTCGTCTTCTTCTTCTTCGCTTCCAACGATCGGATAAAATTTCCGGCTCTCCACTCCCTCTTCCAACCCCCAATCTTGGACGCTCATCACCGCTCTCTTCACCTTCTCTTCGTTCATCATGTACTTCTTCTTCAGCGCCGACGCGCTCCCAGGACCGAACGCGCACTCGCCGATATCTTCCTTCTCTTCCGGGCCTTCCTCGAGATCGAGAACGCCCCCGCGATCGAAGATCAAATAGTCCATGATCGCGCGACTGTCGATCTCTTCCACCCGCGCGTTTCGGTCGATCGTCAGTGGTGTTTCTTTTTCTTTATCTTCTCCTTCTTTGCCAATCTCTTCGTTCAGCGCGAGCACCTGTGTGTGTGTATGCGCCGATAAAAAAAATGTCAGTCGTTGTCACATTTTAAAATACGCGGACGAGACGAAAAATTCGTTTAAATTCAAATCCCATGTGATCTCATGCTTGACCACGAACTCCTTCTTAAGAACTCTCTCTCGTTAATTACCTTTGCGTCTTTATGCTCGTTTATATCTAAACATATCGCGGCCCAATCGTGCGCGCTCGTCTTTTCGTCCCCGGAAACGAGAACCACGGCGAGCGCGTTCGCAGTTCTGTTCATCGGGAAAAAACTGTTTTGCAATTCGAGCAACAAACGTCTTCTTCGCGCGTTGAGCGTTTCGGTCGCGCATTCGTCCGTCCACGGGGTTTCCGTCTTCGAATGAACTCCTTTTCCTCCCGTGAGTTGAATGTTCGCGTCGTCGAAGGCGACTTTGAGTTTTGTGTTCTTCGGCGTTTTACGACGCATCGGTAGTCCTTCTCCGAGTTTGTTTGAGTGTGAGGTAAGTCACTTTTGTGAGGAAAAGTAAACGCAAATCGCATTACAACACGTATTGTTAATCATCTCTTTCTCTCTCTCTCTCTCTGCTCTCTAAACGCCGCTGACACCACCTTGTGCGTTCCCAACGTTACGTTCTCTCCCCCACCCCATGTAATTAATCAAATTATCTATAAAATACACCGCCACCGTGAGCGGCAGAACTAACCCCAACGCCGTCCCGAGAACGAAATCCCTCGCTCGAATCGTACTCAAAGCTAATATGTAATTAATCGCCGGCGCGAGGAAAAACACCGTTCGTAAACCAACGACAGTGAGAACCGGCCGATCGTCCAAATGGCTCATCATTCTTTTCACGATGGTAAACTGAACATCCGCCAACGCCTGTCCTCCGACCCTTCTGACGACTAAGAAACTAATCGTGCAACTCAACGGCGCCATGCACAGCGCTAACATCCACCCGTTGAAATGTCCCCAGCACATGACCCCGGCGGTCACGAAAACTAAGCCGGGTAAGTGTAACAACTCCGCTAACCCGAACCCGAGGATGTAAATCACGATGCCTAAATATCCAGCTTTTTTAATCGCTTTGTGTACCTTTTGAGGATCGATGTCCGGTATTCCGTGATGGGCGATGGCATTCACGAGCAAAGTTATCGCAGACACGACGAGAGCAACACACGTGAACTGAATAATCGTCGAGCGTAATTTTTGCGACGCAGAGGTTGTTGTTGGTTTCTTTTTTATACTCGTCGTATTCGTCGTCGTCGCGGTGTTAGATGTTCCCGCTGCTGCCGCTCCGTCCGTTTTGCTCGCCACCATGATAGGTTTATGTTTCTGATGATGGATTCTGTTCTCGTTACTCTCTCGGAGATGATGATGATTCGTAATGTTATTATTGTTCCCGCTGCTTACGCTGCTCTTTTCCCGAAGACCAAATCCAAACACATATATATATATACACAATGACTCCTCGTTACTTCGTGGTCGTCGCAGTGCTCTCCTTCTCTCTCGTGTGCTCTTTCCAAAGCGCTTTAGTATTCTATTCTCTTTGTGTTCAATTTGTGCGGATTTTCCTCCATTTCATTCCCCCTAAAAAGGGTCTGCACATCGAGCGCAAACACTACGACAACAACGCGTAGCACCACTCACAACAGATACACGGCACCAAAACAGAAATTATACGAACAAAAATAAAAAGAAAATGGCAAAAGGCGCGACGAAAGCCGGCGCTATTCTCGTCCGCCTCGTGTCTACTTTAGACACCGGATTCTTTTACGTGAAACGGAAAAACCCGAAGAAGATGCCGAATGCGTTGGAGTTTCGTAAGTACGATCCGAGAGCGAGGAAACACTGCTTGTTCGTGGAGAGCAAGAAGCAAAAGTAAGTTAACGAGTAGTGCGCGTGATGTAGTCGCGTGAGAGCAAGTAAAGGAGTGAGAGTAATAGAGCAGTAGTTCATATAGAGCGTAGATGTAAAGAGATAGTAAGAGTATATAGAGTATCCTTCCGTGAGCACTTAGAGCATCAGAACCTGCAATTGCACCACACGTGTTCGTAGCAACAACACACCATCGCTCGCGACAGTACTGCGTACTGTGACTGCGCTTAGTGTTGAGGCACGTACACAGTATTATTAGAACCTGATCTTTCGTCAATTTTTCCCCACTCAAAGAGACCCGCACAAAAACACATCACATAAACAATAATACGAAGAAGAAGAAGTCTACTCTCTTTCGTTCTCTCTTACTCTCTCTTACTCTCGTGCGTTGTTTCGTTATAATAATAAAGGCTTCGTGTAAAAACGAGACCACACGAGCAGCGTCTTCTTCTTCTTCTTCTTAATTACATTTTGGATAAAAATGGCAACGGCGACGATTCAGACGACGATCTTCTCCGCTCGAGGAGTGAGAGGGATGAAGCAAACGACGACGAATAAAACGACTTTCTCGCGCAGTTTTAAAACAAGAACATCAGTAACAACGAAACTGAAAAGGACGAGAAGGAAAACGTGCACGACGAATGCATCGTTTTCTCTCTTCGATAATTTGGACTTGAACGACGTCACGACTTTATGCGCGAACGGAGCGTTTTTATCCTTGTTCGTCGCGTCGACGGTGTACGGAACCAAAGCGGTCTTTTTTCCATCCGGCGAGGATGAAGATAAGAAGAAGGAAGACAACAAAGACAAAGAAGCAAAATTGAACGTGGAGCGGACGGCGTTGCAACTCTCCAACGTCGCTTTGATCTTCGCGCTCGCGAGTCGGTGGGCGGAATCCGGCCATTTTCCGTTGTCGAACATGTACGAGAGTTTACTGTTTTTAGCGTGGGGGACAACGGCGACGGCGATTTACGTGAACTCGAACAGTAAAGTTTTCGGGGCGTTAGTCTCGCCGGTGGCTTTGTTTACCGTCGCTGGGGCGACGTTAGGTTTACCGAAAGAGTTGCAAAGAGCGTCCGCGTTGGTGCCGGCGTTGAAATCAAACTGGTTGATGATGCACGTGAGCGTGATGATGATGTCGTACGCCACGCTGTTGGCTGGGAGTTTAGCGTGTATGGGTTTCTTGGCGTTGGAACTTGGAAAGAATAACGAAACCGTCGGTAAGTTGACGGAGAAGATGGAAAAAGCGATGTTTAAAGACAACGATTTTGATGATAATAATAATAGCAATACTAGTAACGAAGACGAAGACGACATGTTAGTCGTGGCGACATCGAGACAACGTTCGAATCGGCCGAAGATTGATTCAAAAACCGGCGAACAAGTCGCGTACGCGATGGAAAGTAGTAGCAGCAGCACGACGGCTACGATGAATCCACCGCAATCTCCCTCTTCCTCTTCCTCCTCCTTACCGGTTGGCGCGAGAACGCAAACCGAACTCGACAACCTCTCCTACCGATGCTTGGGTTTAGGCTTCGTCCTCTTAACCGCGGGTTTAATTTCCGGCGCAGTTTGGGCGAACGAAGCCTGGGGTTCGTACTGGTCCTGGGACCCGAAAGAAACCTGGGCTTTAGTCACGTGGTTCACCTACGCCACCTATTTGCACTCGCGCTTGGTCGCCGAAAAACCCAAAGACGAAAGCGCTAAAATCGGCGCGTTCGGGTTCATCGTCGTGTGGATTTGTTACGTCGGCGTGAACTTGTTCGGCACTGGGTTGCACTCCTACGGCTGGTTCGCCAGCAGATAATAATAAAAAGATATAGAGTACTCACGTATTGTCGTTGTTATTATTATTACTATTATTTGTTGTGTGGTTGTATTCAAATAAATCAGACACGTTCTTTCACTAAAAATTTCTCATCAATTCACTTTTGAATTCTATTATACAACAACAACAACAACGACAGACGACTAATACTGCTGCTCTTTTAAACAATAATACTACGACCAAAATAAATGGCTACTAATTTTTCTGGATTCTTCGCCGTTTTGGTCACTATTTTCGCCTCCACATCGATAAACATCGGCAAAGCGTTGCAGAAAAAAGGCACGAAATCGTTACCGAAATTGACGTTTAAAAAAGACGTCTTAAAAACGTATTTCTCAAACGAAACGTGGAAGCTAGGCTTAGGATTAGATATCATTGGCGGTTTGATGATGATTATTGCGTTAGCGATTGCACCGGTATCGGTGGTGCAACCAGTCGCATCGGGAGGAGTCGCCATTCTCGCCGGGTTTAGTCACGTGTTTTTAGACGAGAAGTTGCGAGAGAAGGAGTGGATTGGAGTCTGGTGCGCGGTATTGGGGACGATTGGGATCGGGTGGACGACTGGTGGAAACGTCGTTATAAAAAAAGATGGGAAAGGAGATGAGATACTCGTGAGCACGTGGAGGTACGTGTTGGGTGTTTTTGTGGTTTTAGGGAGCACTTATTTGTGCGCGCCTTCGTCCGCGGGAAGTAATGTAGGAAGCGGGGGGTTGTTGGCCCCGGCTGGGTCCGGGAAGGTGGGTGGTTCCAACGCCGCGTCGAATGCTACCTCATCGTCGTCGTCGACGGCGACGACGACGACGATGACGACGAAGTCCGACGTAACGCCCGGAACCACGCCGCAGAAAGGATCCGGACATGGGAACAAGAACGACCACTTTTTGAAATCGCCGCCGACGAAAGAGAGCATGAACGCGTCGATGATGATGACTCCGCCACCGAAAAAAGATAAAAGCGACAAGAAAGATAAGAGCGAGAACGCGCACAGCGTTGAGTTCAAACAACAACGGATCAGAGATATCCTCGCCGGTGCGCGCGCGGGTGCGTTATTTTCGCTTTCCGCGTCCTCGGTGAAATTAGGTTTCCAACTCTCTCGACGATTGGCGTTTATATGGGCGTTAATAGGCCTCGCTGCCTCGGTTTCGTTGACCGCTTTAGGTCTCTTCTCGCAAACCAAAGGTTTAAAAGAAGGTAACGCGGTCGTCGTCGTCTGCTCTGGTAACGTCGCCCAAATGGTCACCGCCATCCCGTTCGGCGTCTTGTGCCTCGGCGAAAGCCTCCCCGGTATCGGCTTCCTCTTCGGGGCGAACGGTGGTTCGGAGTTTGGTTTCTTCCACAACGCGTTCAAATTCCTCGTGTGGGCCTTCAGTTGGTGGGTCATCCTTTTCGGCGTCGTCATCGTCTCTGGTTTGAGCACGCACGACGTCGTCGCGACCATAGCGGCGACCGGAGACGTTCGAAAATCCGTCGTGTTACCCACGACGATGGGCGAAGCCAAACTCATGTTGTTGAGCAAGAAAGAGAAGAACAAAGAGGCGAGTCGGAAAGAATAATAATAATACATAATAATAGCAGTAGTAGTAGTAGTATTGGTGGTAGCGAGTAGCAGGTAGCGAGTTGTTATGGTGGAGTAATATAATGTTCTGCGTATACTATTTATCATCGTAAAAAGCTTTTCCTCACATTTTTGACTCTGGGGAAAAGAAGAACAAATTGGAGACAAAATGAAGAAAGGCCGCTTCGTCGACACGACGACGACGAAACTCGCCGAGTGGACGAAGAAAGTCGGGACGAAAATTAAAGAAACCGCGGAGGGTTTAGATTTTGAGTTTAATGACGACGGAGGAGGAGGAGGAGGACAACATCGTCAATATTCTCATCATCAGCCTCGCAAAGGCAATGGAAAAGGGCAATTCACGAACAACGTGAACGACAACCGATTCGCCGCGTTACAAGGGGCCTCCTCCGCGTCGAACTCTCAATCCTCGTTCATCGAGGAGGGAGACGAGGAACGAGACGTTTTTTCGTCGGAAAAGAAGGTGGTGAATTTAGTCGTGAACGTGTTCGAAACCGCGACAATGTTCGAGGAAAAACAAAAGTTGGAAAAAGAGTTCAAAGAGATGCAGAGAGAACGAGAAGAGTTCGAAGCGAAGATGCGAGAGATGGAGAGGAGATTGGAGGAGGAAAAGACGAAGAGGAAGAAGAGTGTGACGACGAACGCGCCGCCGCCGACGCCGCCGCCGACGAAGAAAGGCACGAGTAAGAAGAAAACGGATGATGATGATGCTGATGATGACGACGGTGCCGCCGCTCCCGCTTCTCCGGTTGTTCTCGCGGCGGCGGCGGCGCAGTCTCCGTCGTCGCTGGAAATCGAAATGAAGGCAATTAAGAACGTCACGCAAACGTTAAAGAATCAGTTGAAGGAAAGAGACGAACGAATAGCGAAAATGCTAGAGAAAGAGAAGGAAGCGAAAGAGCTAAACGAGAGTTTAACGCAGAAGAACTCGCAAATGCAAACGTCCTTGGAGGTTTTGAGAAAGAAGCAGAAAGAAAACGACGCGGCGAAGGATCGGGACATGTTAGAGACGAGCGAGTTAAAAGATTTAAAACGAATGAAAGAAAAGCAAGGGAAAGAGTTGGAGCGAGAGAAGAAGATGAAGGAGGTGGCGCAAAAAAAGTACGAAAAAGCGCACGAGGATTGGTTAGATGTAACCACGAATCAAGCGAACGAGAAGAAAGAGTTGTTGAGATTGCAAAAGAGCGAAGAGGTCAAGACGGAAAAGATTGAAACGTTGGAGGAGCAGTTGTTACAAACTAAGTTAGAGTTAGAGGATTTCAAACACTGCAGAAAAGAACGCGACAACGCGTTGCAAAAACTGAGCGAAGTGAGAGAGGAGATTGTAGATTTGAAGCACGAGAAGAGCGCGTACGAGAACAACGCGGAAGATTTACGGTTGGTGAATGAAGCCAGAGAAGTAGCGGAAAAAGCTTTGGTGGAAGAGTCCAAGAAAACGATCGATTTAGAGAGAAAGTTGAGAGAATTGAGCGAGGAAAAGGCGAATAATAATAGTAGTAATAGAGATAGCCACAACAACAAGAAGAAGAAGAATACGAGGAATCACGACGATCCGGAGAGCGCGAGTGCGACGCCAAAGCAAGACGATGGCAAGGGTAGAACGACTCCATTCAGCAGTGCTAGTAGTAGTATCAAGAGCGAAGAAACGGACCGAGACAAGAACAAGACGGCTCAGGGTAGCCACGAATCGTCATCCACCATCGCGGATCTCAAATCCGAAATTGTCGCTTTAAAGAACCAACTCGAAACGCTCTCGCGAGAGAAAGACGACAAAATCGCCGTAATCGATTCTGACCGCGCTCAGTTACAGCGACAACTCGAAGAGGCAAAGAAAACCGCCACAAAACTAATCAAAGAGAAACTCGAATCGATTCAAACCGATTTCAAACGCTCCGCGGAGACGCACGCGAAAGAAACCGGATTGCTGAAGGAAGAAATCGCCGACCTCGAGGAAGATCGAAACGAGTGGAAGAGAAAGTGCGAGAAAGCGAGAGATGAAACCGATTTAGTTCGGAAACGAGCGCGAGAAATGCTCGTGGAGAAAGAAGAAGAACTAGAGAGGGCACTGTTTAACGACGGCAAAGCTACAACGACAGATGGAAAAATATCATCGATCGGTCGAAAAGCGGCGAGCGGCCTCACGTTCCTCGAAGAAGACGACGACGACCAACAAGAGCAAACGGAGAAGAAGAAGAATTCGTCTTCAAAACCACCACCGAGAGAGGTGACCACAACACTCCCTTCGAGCAGCGAAAGCGATTTCCTCTACCTCAAAAACATCCTCTTGCAATACCTCACCACCAACGAGCGTCTCGTCCACGAGCGTCTCGTTCCAGTCGTGACCACTTTATTAAAGTGTTCGGACGAAGAGCGAGCGAAAGTCATCGCCGCTCGAGTGAACATGAAACCATCATCCTCTGGTGGGAGCCAACCAAACACGCCCACGAGAAGTACAGGATCTGGGGTTCGTCTGTTCAACGCTTTCTTTAGAACTTAGTGATGACGTCGTACCGTGCGGTAGTCGTGTAGTAGTAGTTGAATTTTAGCCGTTTTAGCCTTATAGTCAATAGGGAAAAATTCCACAAAATTCCTCATTTTACCCCAACAGATACACTTTCACACACACGCAAGAAGATGTTCTCCTCAAATTCTCCTTCTTTGTTTTGTACGACGACTACTGCTGATGCTGGTGTTACCACCGCTGCTCATCTCGCTCGAAAAACGCGCAGTAGTGCTCGGCAAAATACCTCCTCCAAAAGACAAAATCACCAATTCTGGCGGCGGATGATGACTCAGAAGAAGAAGGTTTACGTCGCCTTTTCCTCCGTTAACGACGACGAGAACGACTCTTCCTCGAATACTAATGACGCGATTTCGACGACGAAAACGTCATACGGCAAGAAAGAAAAGCAGTTGCTCCGTAAACTCTTACTTCACGAAGGCCAATCCTTGACAAGATCGAGAGCGGAAGAACAACAATTAAAAGAACAGTTGGAAAAAAGGAAGAAAAAAGTTGTCCTGAACGCGAGCGAAGTCGGGTCGATACGCATGCCCTCGGAATTGTTCGGGATGCGACGAGTGAAAGTTCCAGGGATGATTTCGTCGTTTACGTCGCGAGAAAGGTTTGGAGAAGAGGAGGAGGATGAGGAGGAAGAAGAAGAAGAAGAAGGAGAAAAGGGAGAAGAGAAGGATGAAGACGCGCAAAAGCGCGACGGGATTTCGACGAAGGAGAAAAAGACGAAGAGCAGAAGCGCTTCTTCTTCTTCTTCTTCTTCGTCTTCGAAAACGAAAACGATGAAAAGCACCACCACCATTCGACAAAGGAGGAAGATTTCGTACTCGGCGTCCGAGTGCAGCGATTTTGGGCAACGGTTTCCGATCGATTCCATCGTCGTCGAAGATCCCTCCAACGGCGGCGGCGGAGAACAAACGATTCGTATTTCTGATTTGACCGTGAAAACCTTCCTCCGAGACTCCGTGGAGCTCCTCCCGCAGTGCGTGCCTCTCGGGTTACAATTCGGCGATTTTCGATCAGCCGTGTCTCAATCCTACGATTCCAACGACGAGGACAAAGAGGCCTGCTTCAGAGGCGACGTCTGCTACCGATTCCTAAAAACCAAACGAAACGAAGAAAATATCATCTGGCATCCGATTTCGTTCCAACGCAAAGAACGCGCGAAAGAGGAAAAAGAAGCCGAGTGCAACCTGGAAAGCAACGACGGGTGGCCGTTTGCGTTTCGCGCGTCCCTCTCCGAGGATAAAAAATACATCCAACTCGAAATGCGATTATTCTGGCCGAAAAACGAGCTCCTCAAATACGGCAAAGAAGCGTTAGAGAGAGACGGGAAACATCGGTTCGACGTCTTCGCGAAAAACGTCGAGTCGATGTTGTATTATCTGGAACGCGGTTACGTCGGGAGAGGTCTTCCCGGGGAAGAAAATCGAGAGACGACGGCTCATAGCGATGGCGAAAAAAAAGGAAGAACAAAAGATGAAGAACAAAAACAAGAAGAAGATAGCAGCAACGTCGTGAAAGAATTGAGCGTACGAATGAAACGTCGGTTAGGTCGAGCGCCGTTCGCGACGGAAATTAGTCGAGAGCTCGAGCGATTGTAATATGTAATAATGATATAATCCTCCATTCTCGGTAGTAATAAGTGCATTAAAAAAATTCAAAAAACACAAAGAAAAACTGCATTATTTTTAAACACACGACTACTTATTAAAGTCTCCTCTTTATCACGCACAAAGACGATTATTCATACGATTCAGACGAGAGACCCCGAGAGAGTTTTTGACGAGAGCGCATTTGAGAGACCTTTTTGCTTTCTTTCCCTCTGATTGTTCTTCTGTTTCTTCTAACAACGTGATGTTGAAGATGATGTTTTCCACTACCGTCGCATCATCATCATCATCATCATCATCCTACAACAACAAGAACAAGAACAACAACAGCAGAATGATGAGTAGTAAAAGTAGTAGTAGTATCGGGGAGTGGCAAAAGAGGAAAAAGAAGACTTTTTGTCGGGAGGAGGTCGTTTTGTTGCCGTCTTCGAGAGGAAAAGGAGGAGGAAAAGGAAGAGGTTTATTCGTAGCATCATCATCATCATCATCTGCATCAAAATCAGAAGACGTGCGAGAAGGCATCACGCCGTCGGAAGAGATCAGGAAAGCGGCTGTATTGGCGGTGAGTTCATGCGTGACCTCGACGGCGTTACCAAT
>Ga0209091_10000659_pt1 | contig 32315 bp, 25 predicted proteins | sample ArcticOcean_MG_C_6_FD_187438 | JGI IMG/M metagenome (GOLD analysis project Ga0209091, IMG submission 187438) | Marine microbial communities from western Arctic Ocean - ArcticOcean_MG_CB8_128 (SPAdes) (version 2) | ecosystem: Environmental > Aquatic > Marine > Oceanic | place: Arctic Ocean...
CCATCATTCCACTCAAAGAACGCGTTGTCGACCGCTATTACGATCCAATAAAGATGATTTGGCGCACGATTACTGGACGCAAATTACGAACTTGAATCGGTGTTTACCGATTGTAACTCGTGTTCATCGAAGAACTGAAGATGCTAAATCCAGACATCATTGTCTGCCGTTAGTTCACTTCCAGCAGCACCGGTATTAACCACATCACGAGGTTCGACTATCATAATCTTACATTCGTGTTCAGCGCTTGGCCTATGCTCGATACCCTTTGGAACCACGTACATTTCGCCTGCATTAATTTCAATCGTTCGATCTTTGAATTCAAGATTCATGCTGCCTTCGATGACTATGAACACCTCATCGGTATGCGAATGATTGTGCCAGACAAATTCATCCTGTATTTTGACTAATTTGAACTGGTAATCATTCATTTCTGCGATGACTTTTGGCGTCCAATGTTCGGAAAATTTTGAAAACTTTTCAGAAAAAATGATTTTCTCCATAAAGAATGTGAATGGCTGCTGTTACTTCTTCTTATGGCTTTCTTTTTGATAATCATGGATTATCAGTAACTAATTTATCGGTAACAATGACCGTATATCGTCATCTACCTGTGGAATAGAAGGCTAATTTGGCCTTAAATTCACTAAAATTAATGTACTGACGTAGTCCGGTAGCAATTATGGTTAATGTTACTATGAGAACTGGTCTCTTTTTGCTATTAGGATCAGTTGTAGCAATTATTTTGGGATTTGTGTTTCTAAATGGTGCAATGGGGGGTTTCAACGATAGTATTAATTCCACCGAATGTGAATATATGTTTTCTGATTGTTCCTCGGATGGTAATTGGGGCCTGGGATATCTTTGTTGTGGAATTATATTCATCTTGATTGGATTTGGGGTTGCCATTAGCGCGGTAGTGACTCTAATTACTGGCATGGCTAGTGACAATAGACAAGTGATAATAATTCAACAACAAGACGATTGAATCTATGATTGCAAAAGTGTAACTATTTCGCCAACACCAATATTTCCACCTTGAATAACACGCGCATACCAACCGCGTAATCCATTACTTTCTTGCAGTAATTGCTTGATGTGTGTTTTCCCAACCGCAGGTATCTGTGATAATTTACTACATGGGTCACAAATTCTGCTAACCTGTAGAATGACTTCATCACCTACACTCAATCTCATATCCGGCATTATATCTGTAAAATGAATACCGTCAAGCAAGATATTCTCACCAAAATCACCAGGTTGAATAGAAAAACCTCGTAACTTTAATTCTTCTAATTCCGCTATTGTGAGTAATAGTATAGCCATATCAGGGTCGCCTTTCTTCTTATTGTAACGAAACTTATTGGAATCGCCAATAATGCCCTCTTTTGTCAATGTAACTGATTTGATGCTCTGTTTAGGAAGTGAAAACCCATCTGGTATTCCTTCCATTGGACCACAAAAGATACCCTCAATAACACCAGTAATGGGTTCCATATTGAAATGGATCCAGCGATATTACTTCACCATTTAGGCAAGAACTCTTGATTCATAATTGGATTAAGATGTTTAATTTTCATCTTCTTCGTCAATAATCTCTTCTGTTCGCACTGAGAAGGTTAGAACTTCTGGATTTTGAATTGCAACTAAACCCCTGATATTATGCATTTCACGTAATAAATCGGTCGGAGTGGCGACTTTGATTTTACTGCCTTTTATTTGGATTAAATTACCAGGTGCAGCCTCAATTCCACCATCAGGAAGCCAGAGACCAAGTGCTCCTATTTCTGCATGATGAGTAACCACCAATGCTCTTCCATCATCATCTTCATCGATTCGTAATACAGTCAATGGCTGGCCGGCAGGAATGAGGCGAGATACGTCTTGCCATTCTGTCCAAGTTTCATCCAATGGCTTGGAAAACTCAGAACTACGTTGATCTATTTCGGTGATTTTGGTTTCAAATTCATCCCTTACATCTTCATGAATATCATTTAGTCCATCAAGTAATTGTCGCAATCCCTCGAACTGATTTTGTTCGTTGTCATTGATTGCCGTATTGGCTAATAAAAGATAATCTGCGAGTTTCTCTAAGCGATCTCTTTGTTCAGATTCAATAGCGCATTCCATGGCCTCATCAAACACCTCAATCGCTAAACCTGGACAATCAACTGCAAGAAGGGCTTTGCCAATACCAGTCAAAATGTCTGTTGATTCTGCCTTGCTATTTTGCACTAGTGATGCGGCTGCTTTGATATGTGAAGATGCCAGTTCCTCATCTCCATTGAAATGACGGGATATGGCTGCAGTGACAAGATGTGGAATACGAGATGCACCAATCTGTTGAGCTTGACGATCTGATGTTTCAAACAATGGTGCTGCCCTCGACCAATCATCTGTTGCTAAAGCAAGCAATCCCAATTGATGCATTGCTCGCATTTCTGCTCCTACATCATCAACAAGTGTCGCAAAATGTAGTGCTCTCGATAGATGTAAACGCGAAACTGCAAGTCTTCCAGACATTTTAGCCATTAATCCCAACGCAGATTCCATTCGATACAGATGTCCAGCCATTGCGCGGTGTGCTATTTCAGCCATATCTTCGCCTAAAGGCGCTAACCCGATACCAGTTGATTCTAACACTTCACTCAATATTTGAGCGGTTTTGTCATACTTTTGAACTACATCATCTGAACTCTCAGACGAGGAAATTGAAGTTAAATGTTGATCAAGTCTTGCAACAGGTGCACAGATTTCAGGTAGTGAGCCGAGTTTGTTGAGAAGCGATTTTTTGATTACCTCGCCACGAATAGAGCGAATTAGCCCTGCAATCATTTTCCTTTCATCTGAAATCGTGGAAGAATCTTCTTCTGAATCGAGATTTACTTGTGATGTCAATAATGAGTCAACCATCCAGGTCAACTTCTCTTGAATATCATATTCACCTGCACGACTGATAGCATACCTCATTTCAGCAGCACGAACTCTTCTAGATAAACTTCGTAAGCAATTTCTTTGGTTTTCTGGGCCTAAATTGGAAAGTCGTTGTAAAAAAGTAGATGGTGGGCATGTGTCAAAACCGAAACTTGAACCACTGCCAGTCAATGTCATCTTAAAATCGTCAGAAACCAATGTTACATCTTTTCCTTCTTTCGACATTTTTGTTGCAAGGACCATCAATGAAAGATCCACGTCTTGAGGTGATGCTTTTTCTCCAATCCTTTTCGCAAGGGTACGGATTTCTGATTCATCAATTGTTATTGTGTTCAGAACATCCTGCATTTTACCCAGTAGATTCGGCTTATCGGGCCATCTTTTGAACTTCACAGTTCGAACTTCGTCATGAACGCCTGGGGTGACAAAAATACTCATTGACTCGTTTTCCAAGGTTTTTTGCAAATCCCTAATGAAACTTTCAGGAGCCATTTCGCCAATATGAATGAAACAATTTGAATCAACTACCCAGACACTGGTCATAAGTCTCCCTAGGGGAGGTGGTAGTAGATTTTTTGCATTCTGCTTTAATTCAGAATACACTGTTAAAATGGAATCGGGAATTAAAGGGCCATTATTTAGGAATCAATAAGAGCCCAAATCGATTTTTTGGTTTAGCACCAATTACTCAATTGCGATATTGCTTTTGAATGTTGCAGGGCAAGTGTTCACTCCAAATACCCGGTAAAATGGGCACCATCCGAAGACCGAAGTAAGAACACTCCACAATCCAAATAATAAGAATATAATTTCCCAATTTGCATTAGCTAAGTAATCAAATAAAACTACACCGACACCGGTGGAGAGTCGCAAAACTCTATCTAAAATTCCAATATTCACATTATCCCCTCTGATTACTTAAATATCTCTTCTATCTCTTTAGCGGCTAACATTATTGTTGGAGCCCAAAGCCCTACAAATATTCCCAATGTTTCATTACTTTGTGTAAAGTAAAGGAACAAAGATCCTACAATCGACATCATACTAGCACAAAACCCTATTTTCCTTGACCTTCCAAGCATATTTCTCACTAAACCAAGTTTTACCAGTTTGCTTATTAAATGGTGTTCATCACCAAAAGAGAAAATTCACCAGTGGTAGTGTACAGTAATATAAATATCAAACTGCTAAGCACCACTCGGGTAGAACATGTCTTGGCATACCGCATTAAAGGAAAGTAAATTGAAAATCGGTAAGAAAAAGATGATAACCGTTGCTAGAAAGATGGTTCTCGTTGGTAGGACTGACGACGGATACTTTGCAACTGAAGCTCTCTGTCGCCATATGAGATGGCCACTTGCATATGGAGGTAAAGTCAAAGATGGCTGTATCAGGTGCCCGCTACATCAAACAACACACAAACTCGATGATGGAGAATTAGTCGAATGGTCCCCTTTTCCTCTTTTTCCACCTTATGGTAAACTATTAGGAAAAATGTCGAAGAAAAAAGATCTGAAGGTCTATGAAACTCGCCTCAAGGACGGGAATATCGAGATTAAAATAGAGTGATCAAAGGCTAGCGCCAGGTTCTGGCCATAATATTGCACACTGGAAACGAACGATGTTTCTGTCAATAAATCATTGAGTATGAAATTAGACTTTCCTTATGGTTAATTGTGAGATGCCATGAGAGTAAGAGGAATTGCTAATTATCAAGGTTGGCAGGAGAGGATAGAGGGAGTATAATCGGAAAAATTCGTCTCCACCAATTTCTATCTAAATGTGGTTATTTTTCTTCCAAAGAAGAGGTCAAGCAAGCCATCTGGAGTGGAGACATAACCGTTAATGGGAAGATTACCAAGCATATTGCGTTTGAATTCAATCCTTCTACCCGTATAGTGATGTATCGCGGAATAGAACTCAAACTTCCAGAGACAAACATCTATTTTCTTTTGAATAAACCCGTTGGATGTATTTGTTCTCGCTTGAACTCACATGAACGAGAATTGGAAAAAAAGTCAGTTTACGAACTCTTTCGAAGCGATGTATCTGCTTCGGTTTATGAATCGCTCGTAACAGTGGGGAGATTAGATGAGGATACTACGGGATTATTGTTAGTTACATCAGATGGCCATTTAGTGAACCGAATTACAAAGCCTGAAAATAAGGTTAACAAATCTTACAAGGTTGATTGTTATGATTTACTGAGTGAATCACAACTTGTTTCTTTGCGTGAAGGGGTTGAGGTAGTGGTTAATGACCATGGCTCAACTGAGACCTACCGTGCTCTTCCAGCAATAGTTGAACTTGAGCATGATCACTGTGCCATTGTTACCATCAGTGAAGGTAAGAAGCGACAAATACGTCGGATGTTTACATCGATTGGTAATGAAGTAAAACATTTGCATCGTCTTTCAACTGAAGGTATGATCCTATCGGATTACAACCTCAATCCAGGTGAGTATTGCACTATAACTCTTGAAGATATTGAACGCGTTATATTTGCTTCCTAGTTACTTTAATCGGAAATTCTACTTGAATTCACTATATCCGTATTTAACGATGTAAATTGGAATCGAGTCTTCAGTTTCTTAAATTGGACATACCACCGTCTAGATGGAGTACCTGACCGGTAAGATTGTCAGGTGCATTACACAACAACCATTCTATTGTTGATGCTATTTCATCGGGTTGATTGATTCTCTTTGATGGAATCATTCCAATTGCTGCTTCTCTGATCGCATCTGATTTGAGAATATTTTCTGCCAACCGAGTTTCAGTTAAACCAGGTGCAACTGCGTTGACGCGTATATTTCGTTGACTATACGTTGCAGCAGCAGTCCGAACCATAGATTCGATACCACCTTTTGCAGCGGCAATCGCTTCATGATTTACAAGACCAAGACTCGCTGCGACACTGGAGATGAATACCAAACGGCCGCCGCCTGAACGAAGCATAGCCTTACATGCGATTGAAAGTGTCAGGAAAGCTGTTGAAAGATTTGTATGGATAACTTCGTTGAATGCTTCGATTTTAACGCTGTGAGGTGGACGAATTAGCAATGAACCAACCAAATGAGCAACCCCTGCAATGGAGCCATCTCCACGCTCTTGTGCAGCACTTACTGCAGCAGAAACCGCTGAGGCATCCAACGCATCACCCTGTATTATTTCCGCTCCTAAGGCCTGTATTTCGGAACATCGAGCAATGTCTCTAGCAAGAATCGTGACATTGTGTTGTTCTTTGAGCAATCGCTTGGCAAGAATGAGGGCAATATCGCTACTTCCACCAACTATCAGGTATGAGTCTGTCATGAATTATTTGTCATGGGTTTACCATTTATACTTCTGTTTACGAATAGAAAAATGCTCATTTGGCACAACCGTGATTGTTTGATTGTTTTTCGGCAATTTATCAATTTAAAGTTATGATTTAAGGATATAATAATTCCTAACTCAACTTGGAGAACTAAGTAGTCAAATCTGTTCACCGGTTTGAATAGCCCACATTCGTGCATAAATGCCGTCTAATGTCAGCAAATCTTCGTGTAAGCCGTCCTCGACAATTTTGCCTTGGTCCAACACTAGAATCCTATCTGCATTGCGTACTGTCGATAAACGGTGTGCAATGATTACAGCAGTACGATTTTGTGAAATCTTGTTGATCGAACGCTGGAGTGCTGCCTCAGTTTCATTATCGACAGCAGATGTTGCTTCGTCTAAAATGAGGAGAGGGGCATCTTTGAGAACGGCTCTTGCGATTGCAAGTCGTTGACGTTGGCCTCCTGATAACCGATGGCCGCCTTCACCAACCAATGTTTCCCAACCATCGGGAAGCGCTTCAACAAAGTCGGTGACTTCACCAAGACTAGCGGCTTCAAGGACCGCTGCATCGACAGCATCAGGATTACCATACCGAATATTTTCCATAATAGTTGTTGGAAATAATGTGATATGTTGGTCTACCAAGGCCATAGATGAACGCAGGCGCTCTAATTTCCATTCATGTAGTGGCTTTCCAGCCCATTCGATAGTACCATTATTTGGTTCAGCAAATCGCAATAGCAAACGAATCAAAGTTGTCTTACCAGAACCTGTTGAACCTACTACTCCAACGGTTTCTCCAGAGCGTAATTCTAAATTTAGATTGGAAAATACAGGATCACGCCCTGGATAAGAAAAATCGACATCTGAGAATATGATTGATGTCGATTCGATGATTTTGGAATCAGGAGAGTAATCTCCCTGAATTACTTCGGTTGGTGAAGTAAGGACATCGAGCACTCGCGTTGATGATGCCATTGCTCTTTGGTAAAGATCGAATGTTTCACCCAATCGTGTTAGTGGCCATAACAAACGCTGGGTCATGAAGACAAGTACTGAATATGCACCTACTGCCAATTCATCCTCAAGGGTCATCCAACCACCAAGGAGTAATGTCGCCGTAAAGCCACATAGAATGGCCATTCGAATCAAAGGAGTAAACGCTGCAGATAGACGAATCGCTTGACGATTTGATTCGCGATAGACGTTGCTAAGTTCCTCGACGCGCTTTATTTCCCGCTCTTCAGCTGTGAAGGATTGAATCGTTGACATACCTGAGAGATCATTCTCTAGCAATGAATTCATGGCTCCAGCAGCGCGACGGACCTCAGCATAACGTGGTTCGAGACTACGTTGATAACGGAAAGAACCCCACACAATCAGTGGGATTGGAAGAACTGCAAACAATGCTACTTGCCAGGAGATAGCGATGAATACCGCACCAACTACTACGACTGTGGTCGAGACTTGTAACAAGTCGTTCGCACCTTTATCGAGAAAACGTTCCAACTGATTGACATCATCATTGAGAATTGCAAGGATGTCACCTTTTTGCCGTTCATCAAACCATCCCATCCCTTGGCGTTGAACGTGTGCAAAAGTATCTAGCCGTAATTCGTGTTGAACTGTCTGGGCTAGATTTCGCCAAAGAATGCCATAGAAATACTCGAATAGAGATTCCAGCCCCCAAATGACAAAAGTTAGTACTGAGAGCAATATTAGTTGGTGCCATGGGTTAACAAAACCCAATGAAGCAAGAAATGAATCTTCGCGTTCGACCACCACATCGACTGCCAAACCAATCAATAGCGGAGGGGCTAGATCCCAGACTTTATTGGTGATTGAACAGAATGAAGCCAATCGGATTGTTCCTTTGTGATCGCCCATGTGCCCAAGGAGACGACGAAACGGACCGGTTTCACCCATGAGCCGGCCACAACGGTGAGGTATGAGTAGTCTGTGATTATTATCACAATGTAAATCATAGGCTCGAATGAATCTCGTCTGCATTATTACAAAGGACTTTGAATGAATCTTTATGAGGGCCACAAATGGGCCTGCCTCTCGGATATGGCGAACGGGATTCGACCCCTTACACCATATTGTCATTGGTTTTAACAAGTATATTTTGCCTTCTTGCATTCTTCCAATGGAATCTTTTTTCACTAATTGAAGATAGTTCCCCTACATTTCATACATCTTGGGCTCCATTGGGATTTGTAGTGATATGGCGTTTTGTTTGTGCGATAGTAGGATTATCTGCAGTTGTTTACATGTTTAGGAAAACTCCTGGCTTCATGCCAGTTATACGTCATAAAGAGCGAACTGAAGAGATCATTCACCCTGTCGGCATTCAGCATTTTGTCACTTTCAGTAGTTGGACTTTGTTGATCAACATACTTTATTTCCTTCTTTCTGGTATTGTCACTTTGTCGATACTAATTGGAACTACTGTACCGATATTGATGGATATCGCTGTAATTATTTTCTTTTCGGCTGCAGCTGGGTCTTCTTTCCTAACCTCGACAGTTGTTCGTCACATAATTCTGCCAGAGGAGGTGAAAATTGGACGGATTAACGAAAATATGTTCAACTTTCATAATCAATTAATGCATAATTTAGCAGCTATTTTCATTGCTGTTGACTTGATTATTATTCAACCTATACTACATCCTGAATTCGCTGTATTCGGGTTGTTTTTTGGTCTTCTTTACGTGGTTTTCGCCTATATTTTTGCATTCTATGGCGGCGGTTTCTATGTCTATACCTTTATTGATCCAAGATTGAAATTTGCTCCGTTGTTGATGAGTGCTTTGGCTATAGCTATAGCGACATTCTATCTTGGATTATGGGGTTTGAATCAATTGATGTCATACAATTACCTGATTGGAACTGCAGTACTGGTTTTATGGGTTTCATTTATTGTTCAATTCCGGTCTAAATTACCCGAATAGTGTAATTATTGTTTACTGGGTTTTGCGTAAGCCATTCGTAATATTAACCTCTGATTTGGAGTAAACTTATTGCCTGAAGTCATCTGCAGCAATCATGATATTTCGTACACTTCGTAATGAAGATGCTCCCTCACTTTGGAGAATCAATGAAGAAGGACTACCTGGTACTGGTAAAGTTTCTGAAAATGATATTATTGATTTGCTCAATCTTGCAGAACTTCCACTCGGGGCTTTTGAAGAAGATGAACTGGTGGGTTTTGTCCTCTGTTTACCTCCTAAAACCCGATATGGAAGCCTGAACTATGCATGGTTTAACAAGCGCTACGATAATTTCCTCTATGTCGATAGAATTGCAGTTTCAGAAAAGCATAGAAATCGAAAGATTGGTTCACTTCTTTACCAGAAGGTCATCGCATACGCACAAGAAAAAAACCGTCCTGTCGCTGCCGAAGTCAGTCTAAAACCACCAAATCCCAAATCAATGCGATTTCATGCCCGTCATGGTTTCAACGAATTAGAAGTATTCCATCACGAAAGTATGTCCGTGACGATGATGTTACGAGACTGTGAATGAAATCACATTAAACTGCAAATTGTAAGAAAAGAGTAGGTCCCACCCGGCGCCGAGGCGCCGGTAGGGACAATTTCCCGTAAGGGAGTGACGTCTGAGTGCTCAAAGAGCCTCAGAGATGCTCGATTCCGAGCTTCTTAACGTTCGCCTTCTTGATCTTGTCAGGAAGCCATGCCGGTCCGTTTGCTGGCTTAGCTACAGTATCGACCCAGCCCTTGAAACAGTGAACTCTCTTGGTTCCACGTTCTCTTAGGCGTATGCTGGTCGATCCTCGAGTTGCTGCTTTTAATGCGGCTCCTCTTGGCTGTCTGCTTGCAAACACTTGGCTGGTATCCTTTCCTCCTGACATCAGGACGAAGTATTTCTTCTCACCCATTCTATATACCTCGTAGGGCACACGAACCAACAAAGAATATAATATTTTTGCTTAAAAACGCTATGCTGCGGCTAATAATGGACGCAGTAGCACGGTTCCACAGCCCACTTTGGCGCAGTATGACGTTTATACATCTGCGCCGGCTAAGGTCTTGGTATCGGTGATACCAGGAAGTTGCCTAATAGTATCAACAACGGTTTTTGCTATGATAGAAAGATCGCTAGCGCTCAATTTGATAATGATGTCATAGTCACCGAAAAGAATCGTTGCATCGACCACATAATCCATGTCTTTCACCTGTTCATACACCGAAAACTCTTCTCCGGGCTTAACATTGATGAGAACATAACCGACTGCCATGCTCACTCCACACCCTCTTGGTGGATAGAGGTTACCTCTCGTAAATCCTCATTATCCAGCCGGTAATTATACCAATCATCCTCGTCCCAACCTTCGGGGATTGGACCATCAAGCCACCATATGAATTCCTGAGTTGTCCAACCATCCGGGATACGTTCATCTATTATTTCCACTTCATTACCCGGTAAATCATCGAGTGTAGGGAGTTGCAATGATTCCTGTTGTTCAGCAAACCATTCGCTTTCTGGGATCTCTTCTTTACGCCGTAATGTAAATGCAAAGGAGCTTATTATTACTAAAACAATCACGAACCCAATACCAAGATATGCTACTGTAGTCATCTTTACCCCGGACTCAACCTCATCATTGAGGTCTTCTGTCTGGCAATTTAAGCAAGGGAGAGGAGCGTCGATTCTAATAGTATCATTGACTCTTGTAGACTGTCCAGTTGGATCCGTACAAATAATCGAAATAGTTAGGTTTCCCTCTAAATTCTTGGGAACAAGCCACGTCCATGTCGAAATTCCACTGCCATCTATTTCAGAGACGGTTTGACTTGAATCCCAAATCGGATCCACTCCCTGAAAGAGAGTTATAGCACATTCTGTATTTTCAACACCATCGGCATCTGTAACAATTACTTGGAAATTGACTGTTTTCCCCGCGGTTGTATTTACAGGGAAGTTGGTTTCTATTACCGGAGGAGCATATCGTAATTGCAGTGATATCTGTTGTGAAATCGACAAGCCATCGAGATCACGAATTGTGGTTTTTATCAACCCACTGCCTTCTCCGAATGCCAAATCAGGATATATATTGAACATATGTAGTTCGGTATCATTGTAAACTTGTGCACAATTATTTTCGTAATCTTGTTGCTCAGGCGCATCTGCAGCCCATCCATCTTGGAAAAGTGTAGTTGAGATGGTAGAAAGATCTCTATCTGAATTTACCCAAACAAAGGCATATGCAGGATGACCAAGCATCAATTCATCGATTTCATTACCTAATTCATCACATATCTTCAAGGAAATAATCTCGGGTGGCCTTAACAATAATGGAATCGTTATAATTGAACTATTCTCACTTTGGTGTAATCCTTGAATCGTGACCTCGATAATTACCTCACCGCTTTCAAGTGCAAACGATGGCGCTGCGATAGGTAGAATAATCTCAGTTTGATTTGCTTCTAGATAGAAAGTACTGCTTATCGCTTGGTATCCGGGCCAAGCCAAACTCATCTCTCCGCTGGCTGTGGTAATTGGGTCATCGAAGTCTTCGATTGTTATTCTGACATTTTCTCTGCCACTGCCGTGAAGCCTATCTTTGATTTCTCCATCATTACCAACAATTTCGAGACTTATACTAGGGGCGTAATCGACGATTTTTATCTCCCGGGAAGAGATTACGGTCCCAGCATTGGTAGCAAGGGTAAGAGTGAATGGTATTAGGAATGGTTCTAATTCATCCATCACTTCAATCAACAATGTGGATGAATAACAGTTCTGATCGCCAATAGAATCGTTTTCAAGGACTATTTCACCGAGTATTCCTTTAGAAGCACTGATGATGGGTTTCTCAGTGATAATATCATGATCGGGATCGATTACACAAGTTCTGAGATATATTATTTCACCGCGATGCACTCCTGCTATTGGTTTGGTTAGAAGATATGTAGCGCCGCTCCAACTATCCGAATCAACTCCCTCAACATGAACTCCATACCATCTCGCTTGAGCATCGACTACCTCTGATATATTCGTCATTACACCTGATATAGATTGAACTGAAGCATCAATTGCTTTTGCAGTAATTGTTAACCAACCCAATGGAACATCACTTCCTAGTTGGAAAGACGTCCACCAAGTCAATTTATCGGAACTACCGGCATTAGACCATGTCACAGAAGTTGTATTACCGTCCATATCGGTAATACTCCAGCCAATCATCACCGCAGTCACCTCATTATCATCATTGGCAATCACGGTACAACCGAAAGTGTCTCCCCTACTATATACGCTGGAATCGCAATAAATTTGTTCGATTACAGGTGGGCTATTTACCCACACTCTAATTCTGTGATCATTATTATCGACAATACGTTCTCCCATTACCGAATCATCAGAATCATAACTTATTACAAGTTCATTCCAACCAATTCTACTAGAATTGAATTGCAATTGCAAGATAGCCCTACTGCCATCTTGGTCACCACCTGGAAGAGAGATTGTCATCTCAGTAAGGATAATTCCACCCATAAGGTCTCTGAGGGTAATTGAACCATTGGCCTGACCTGGAGATAGGTTCTCAAGGGCGATTTCCATTGTCGTATTCTGACCTTTAGAAGCATTGTTTATCATTCGGACATCTATGATATTGATATCATGCAACCCATTGGCAAATGCTGCCATTTTGGGATCGCCGATTACGACACCCATCCAGCCAGATAAGGTGTTTGCAGCATAATAAGATTCAGCCATCGTATATCCTTGGGCGTAGGTAGAATGCAATACTGAAGGATAACTAATCGCAGTGATATATGGCTCATAGACGTAACCTTTGACACCACTAACTCCATCTTCCAATAAATCTGCAACCAAAGATTGCCCGTACGAAGTGTCCCAATTGAAAGAACGGCCCCCGGTAGAAACCGCAGTTTCTGCGATTGAACCATTCGCCCACTGATTATGAGGACGAATGGGCTGTAAATTGACTGTATCAAGGAATAATGAGCCATCTGTAGATGTAGAAACGATATCTAATGAAATTGTTATTTTGAAAGCGTGTGTGTTTGAAGGAGGACGGTATCTCAAACTAGCTGCTTCCCAAGATGTGGTGAATGCTTTGCTCAACGACTTATTTGTAGCAATTATTGCACCATTCACATCTAATGATTCTACTTCGGTTTCAAATTCACCATATACTCCACCAGTACGCATCCCCTGTGCTGATAAAATCCAAGCGTGATTTTCATAATCCAATGGAACAGTAAATGTTTGCGTTATCGAGGCCACTGTTTGGCCATGTCCTGAATAAGCTGAACAATCATTGTAGATTTCACGATGCAATGATGTCACTGAACCATTACTAAGAGCAGTGTCCCAAATTCTCAGATTATCTATCATTCCTTCAAAATAAGAACTACCAGCACGGTTTACTCCTAATTTGTATAAATCAATATTATTGAAAGAACCATTTGGGAATGAGTTTGTGCCAACCAAGACTCCATCCAAATATTGTCTCGTTTGCCCGTTATCGAATACTGTAACTAGATGAACCCATTCCTGTGGTTCCACAATTCCAAATGAATATGATTGATTGTTGTGCATTTTCCATTCCCCATTGATGACTGCATGTTGGAATGAATAATTAGAACCAGCATTATTGTCGATTGCAAAGGTTGAGGCGTAGGTAGGTTGGGAACTGGTATTAGCCCAAACCCATTGACTAATGGTAAAGTTGCCAACCCAATCATCAACATCTACCTGCAAATAATCATCGACGCCATCGTACCAGAGACAATCGCCATCCACACATGATCTCCAATTGGTAGAATCCATTCCATTTAGAGAAAAACTACTACCGTTCACTACCGAATCATTGGCGAGATTCCCTGAACCTTCTTCAAAGTCCCATTTGTGTATTAGTGAATTCTGTGAAGGAGTACTATTACCTGAAACAAAAAATGCTGAAGCTGGAATTATGCTCTTACTCTGATTTGGCCCTTCCCAAGAAAATTGCAAGCCATGCGGGCCACCTCCTTGGAAGAATTCTATTCTAAAATCATGAAGTCCTTCTGTTACCATCAAAGTATGTGATATCTCTCTCATTCCATGTGAACCATAATTCTGAATGATACTATTGTCATCAAGCCATAATTCTGAACCATCATCAGTTGTAAGATAGAAGGTCCAATTTCCTATTTCAGGGATGTCGATTAGTCCGCTAAATCTTGCACCCCAGTCATTCTTGAAACGATTGTCGAGCCCTTGATAAGCCTGTGAGGAAGATGAATATGCGAGGTTGCTTTCCAATCGTATATGATCTGGAGTTCTAATCATTAAATCAGGCATGGAAGCAGTATTGAAACTAATTCCATTATTATCAAAATATTCAGCATATATCCCTGGAGCATTCCTTCCAGATTCTTGATTACAAACCGTTGAAAGTGAAGCCTCTAAAGCACCACTTCCTGCATTCTTAGTTTGAGTTTGATAACTCCAATCAAATCCATCGCCTGATGATAAACTGGGAGATGTCGCATTCCAATATTGAGAACCACTAGACCAGGTTGTATCGTTAACATCTAAACCGCCATTTGTCAAAATATTCTGCGCCCAACTATTATCGTTTGAACCCCATGATGCATATGCCATTACATTGGATATATTGGTGAGGAACAAAGAGGTGTCATCGAATATTGTGGGTAATCCAAGGGTTTGATTTAGCGTGGTATTTGCGACATAGAGGTCATCATTCCAATACTTGTACCCTGAATCATTACGATTTGTAGCCAAATCCAAAACGAAATTACCTCGAGTGCCAAAACTATTATTTGCCTTTTCGATTAAGTCAAGAGCGGTTTGGACATTATATCCGGTTAGCCTTGTCACTAAATAAAAGCCATAATCCTCCCGTGAGAATGCCTCGATTTCTTTACCAGCGAGTGGCCCATAGGTATGCTGAGTCCAGTAATCGGTTCCAATATCGGCATGATACCAACCCTCGAGTAATGAAATCTCTTGATCGAAACTCGCTTTATCTAGCCCACCATCGATCCGTAGAGGTATGCCTTTGGTAGTAACGAGATAATTCAATTCCTCGGTGAGATTACGATTGGCTAACATCAGGCTCAAAGGTTCAGCAAAATAAGTATTGAATTTTTCGCGGTTGATAGTTTCAGAACTCGGTGTGGATTCATTTGTGAAGAGAAATACTCGCTCTATGCTGATATTCCTTGCACTTACGAAAGCCCAACCTATAGTTCGGCTGGCTTCGCTTTGGTTGTTAATTAGCACCCCAACATCACTGTAATCCTGCAATGATTCAAGAGTAAAACCTCCATTTACCGCGATGGTCCTAAGCGGTGTTTCATTCCAGATATCAGTCTGTTCAGAGTAAATGGAAGTACTCGTTAACGGCAATGTGCCGGCTTCGGGTGTGAAAAAAGAAGACGCTCCGCTCAATAGCATGAGAAAGGCAAAGAAAACCGGCGACAACTTTCTATCCACGTGCTTCGGGATACTGCGTATGGTATAATCTCTATCGAGTACCTATCGGATTGAACTTCAAATCGATAGTGAAGCGATGGGAATATGTACGGCGCCTCCTCTGCGTGGGCCGATGGTCGAACTGTATATGGCGAGAACCTGCAAATGGGGCGTATTACGCGTCATTGGAGGTGAATTACACCAACAAGAGGCAGATGTTCTTATCGCGCCTGCAAATAATAGATTATCTGGACGCGAAACCTTGGATGGTAATATTCACAAAGCGGCTGGAGAAGAATTGACTGAAAAATGCAGAGCGATTAGTGTTGAGCAGCGAAAACTCAACCTGCCACCCTGCCCCGTAACCACAAATGTAGTGACAAAACCATATGGCCTCAAAGGAAAATTCAAGCATATTATCCATGTTGTTGCACCTGATTGTCGACGTCCAAACCAAGATGAAGCAAGAAGAGATTTACTTCCTGTAGCATATGCAAATTTATTTGATACTATCAAGGGGCTAAAAGGAGTTAAATCGATTATGGCTCCACCTCTATCAATGGGCGTATTTGCTTATCCACACAGAGAAGGTGCTCGTCTAACCCTTGAAACAATACTTGGGATCTTGAATGGCAAAGAGGACCCCGGGATTAACGAATATACCATTATTGTTAAAGAGCGTAATTTCATCAAGAATATGCGCACTGTATATCGCGAATCTGAAGATCAATTACCAGGAATAGATACCACAAACGAAATTTAATCAGTGTGACCTTTTTATCTGTATATCGATTGCTTCATCTAACGAAAGACGGCCGACTGCGACTGATCTTGACAAATCACTTGCAATGGTTAGTCTGCCATTGCTCGCAGTTCTAGACCTTCTCTGTAACTCTTTTATCTCGCCATTTGTGACTTCGAGATGACGCTTTTTCATTACTTTGAATCCTTTGAGCATTGCAATTCTAATAGCCGCAGTAGCATGAGATTTATGGCGTGGTCCTTTCGAGGTTTGTTTCTCATCAACAATTTGTACCTCGATACTACGAGCAATCAATAGATTTGCCAATCTATCTCTAATCACTGGTGAGCCATCACCAATCTTTACACGCAAACGATCATATTCGAATAATGATGCTATTGCTAAGATATGGTCAATAACATCATCGACAAACTCCAATTGCGCAGTACCGACCAATACTCCATCAGACAACCAAGCAATCCCCGGACGTGGTCCTGGATCGATTCCGAAAGTCAGAAAAACCGCGGAATCAAGACCTCTGGCTAAATGAACCGCTCTTTCTACACTGAGGTTCACTGTTTCTATTGAAACACCAATGCCCCGGCCTATGCCAATGCAATTTGCTACTTCCTCATTTGAGCCAAGCCAAATACCTGAAGGTTTAGGGTCGCGTTTGAAATCAAGAACATCAAATAATACACCTCTACGTTTTAATTCGCCCACCAAACGGAAACTCAGCCGAAAATCATCGGTGTAAATCGCTATCGGCTCCACAGCCGAGAGTAGGGAAACAAGCCTTTCAACATAGTGATGCCACCGAAGTCATCAATAACGATTGACAGAATTGTCAACTGTGTCCAGCCAATATGAGAGAGAGTTGCGCGCTGTTCTCGCCGGCAGTACTGCCGGAGTGAAGGCGGTTACTCGCTCTTGCGATGATATGACCACTGCCAGTGCAATGCAGGTAGTTGACAGACCTTTTCTCGTGGTTAGAGCTGCAGGCAGTGGCATGGATGGTTCAGGTGATCTTCTAGCACTTAGGGGAGACATGTGCTTTCCAATAGAAGTTAAATCTTGTAAGGTTTCTAAATTGTATCTTTCAGGAAGAACTTGGACTCAATATGAAGAAATGAGAGACGAGGGCATCAGATGTCAACTGATGCCACTTTATGCATATAGATTGAAAGGAGTAAGAGGCGATTCGTGGCGGATATTCAGAGTAGAAACCAATACCAATGCTGGCAGAATGAATCTCCTCAAACGTAGAATTCCTGCGCTACCACTTACCAGAAATGGAAAGCCATTCCTCGATTGGCAACAAGGTTTGCCATTACACAAATTTATAGACATCGTCTGTCGTACTAATAGCACAAAGGATTCGATTGAAGCTCTTGAACAGAGGGTAAAAGAATTCGATCGTATCATTGAAGATAACCATTTATCGGTTGCTCTCCCTCTCACAGATAGGGCATGATCATTATCGAAAGAATCACTATCAATAAGCCTAAAGAGGATAGTGAAGAGGCCTTATTAGAAATATGTTCAACCCATAATGGATGTATTTTCCATAATCCAGAGCGTTTACCGATGCTGCGAATCCCCGACATTGCCGAATGCACGAGATCTTTGAATAAATGCCCCCCATCAAAAGGTATCATTGGAATTAAATTTGTGAAACCGAGAAGAATATTTACCCAAATTAGCCAAAAGAATAGATTGGTGAGGAAGAGCAATCCTGAGATACCTATCAGTGATGCAAACCAACCATCATCTGCTGCTAACATTTTCTCTTGCGCTGGGTGAATTGCAACCCCTTGATATTGGAAGGGCGTTATTAGAATGTTAAGCGCGTGGATTGGTACATCGATTATCAAATTCCCAATCCCGCCTTGATAACGTGGAGAAAGAGGACCTGCTAAACGATCGATTCCAGCAGTACCTTCTGCAAGGCCTTCAACACCTAAGAATGGATCACCTTCTACGACACCTGCGGCTTCAAGGTTATCTGCACTCCAGCCAAGTTCGGAATAATAGTCATATTTGTCGCTGAAGTTTACTAACAAATTCTCGCGCTGTCCTTCAACTCTAACAACTTGTAATGTAACTGAATCTCCAGCAGAGTATTGTGACATCACATCTTTGAAGTCGTCAAGATTTTCAACTGGTTTATCGTCTATTGCAGTGATTACATCCATAGGTTGTAAACCAGCTTCATCTGCACCTGCACCTAATACAATACCAGAAGCATGTACTCCTGGACTTGCGGCTACGAAATGTCCTGCGATCCCGCCCATCAAAAGTACGATTATCATCGCTGCAAAAATATTAGTCGCCGGACCTGCAGCAAACATCCGTTGACGTTCCCTTTTTGGCGCCTCTGTTATCTCTGAATATTCTGGTTCAGCAAATGCCCCTAGGGGTAATGGGCCAAGCATCAGTAGACCAAAACTACGAATTCTCATACCATGAGCGCGTGCTTGAATACCATGTCCAAACTCATGAATAACTAGACAAACAACGAATGCAATCACTCCCCAACCCAAAGGAATCATGGGATTCAAGCCAGGGATTGCTACCAACTCCGAAGGAGAAGGAGGGTCTGCTAAATTTGGTGATAGTAATGCCGAGATAAATGTCAACACTAGCAATAATGCTACAATAGCCATAGCAGCCCAACAAACCCACAATGAGACCTCACCATAGGCACGCCAAAATTTCCTGGGTTTGGATATAATTTCTAGCGATTTATTTCCTGCTGAAGTACGCATCATCAGAATTACGCCAAATACTCTAGTTGCATCCCAATCATCTAGTTTACCTGTACGCTCCCAATATCGCAATAATAGCCACCAAGCCATTATTGAGATTAGAATGACTTGCCAGCTGAGGCTGATCGATAACCAACCTGCTCCCATGAATACGCCAGACAGTCGTACCTCTTCAATGCGTGTGCGTAAGACATATGTCCTAGTCATGAATCGAAGGGTTGTGGAGAACAGAGAACAAGTCGTAAGAGATTGGTGCGAACATCTTCTCGGAGAGAAGCCTCACGAAATTCTTACGTGGGCTGATGAAGAAGATATCGTACAGTCTCTTATCAGACTTGAGAGAATGGTACTCGTTGTTGATCTTCAATTGGATGAAGACGATAATATCGTTGAGGAGAAGCACATTTCAATCGCATTAGAAACTTGGTCCCCTGGCTCTATTCAAACCAGAAGAATGGCAGACGGTTCGGTCCGATTTAAGCATCGTAAGGACGAATTGATTCTTGCAGCACGGCTCCGATCCCCAGAATGGGCAGGGGCTTTGTTGGAAGAATGGTTGATGGATATGAGAGGAGAACAAAGTAAACCTCGAGAAAAGAATAGACATATCACTAATATGAAAAGAAGTAGAGAGACCATTGGTCGAATGCTTGAACAGGCTGAATTAACTATGCTCAAAGACACCATGACTGAGATTTCAACTATTCTAGAAAATACTGAACATCTGCTTGCTGATGAATGATTATTATTATTATTATTCTTCTTCGCCAAGCAAAGAAACCACTGCATCAAGAGCGTCTTCGCGTTGAGCCTCAATTAATTCAGGAGATGTCGCTATCATTCTCTTTCCAATCGGTTCAAGAATTATTGGAGCCAATAATAATGCAACAATAAGTCCTGCAAGCCAGAAAAATGAACTATTAGGAACGTGAATTATTCCAGGAGAATCATCTCCGCTTACCATCAGTTTGACAACGCCTAGCCAAGGGATTTCACCACCGGCAACCCCGATAAGCCAATCTGCTTTAACCGGCCCAACTACCCCTGAGGCACTGTAAACACCACTTGAGCCAGGTACGGCTTTACTTCCTTGATCGACCGAACAATGATTATTATCGCCAAGAGTGAGGAAACCACTGTGTTCTGGTCTCCACTCAACTACATTTAGTATCATATTACCATGGGCTTCAACGCCGCAGTCATACCTTCCGGCACTGATTCCATCAAAGCTGATTGAGATATTCTCCGCGTCTCTAATCTCAGTGCCTGGAACGTCCCATGATAAGATGCAAATTCCAACCGATTGGTCGTGGACGCCCTCTTCACAACTATTATTGACCACAACTGCAGTTCGGTTTGGTATCACTCTTAGAATAGCCCGATGGATAATTGGTGTTCCTTCTTCGCCATTACGCTCGTAGATAATTACATCACCCGCTAATCCATGTGATTCATGGCCGAAATTTGCATTGGTGGTATCTGTCGCTTCTGCAAACGTAATCACATCGGACCATTCACGTTTGTGTACGAGAATCAGATCACCAGCATCTATCGAACCAACCTCACCTGATTTGTCATGAATCATCGAACTTGATTCTACTACTACAAGAGGGGGCATAGAGCCGGTATGAGCCCAAAGTGCAAGAATGATAATCGCTATCATTCCCACTGCGAGAATAATCTCTCGGACTAGACCGAGAAGCGGATCTTGCTTCGCCATAGCCACGCCTCTCAGCGGCGCTTTTTCAATCCCTTCTCTTCGAGGAAGGAGTTCCAAGCCAGTTCGTGGCCACCGCGTAATTTAGCAGCAGCATCTGATCCTTCGCTAATTCTACGTCGTAATTCAGCAGAGCTTGTTATCTCCATCAATTCATTGATAAGATTGGCAAGACCTTTGAGATGAAGGAACTCTGGAGCGGATATGAATAGACCGATTAAAGAAAATACCAGTAATGAAATCGCCAAGCCAGTTAACTCATCCCAGCCTTCTGTATCCTGCATAAATCCAAGATGGAATAGTGAAAAAATTAGTAATAAGGTAAAGGCAAAAGTTGCAGTCGCGCATATCGCTAATTGTTTCCCTTCACATTTCGCCCACAGGTTTCCGATGATGCCCAATTGTTTCCCCTCGTTCACTCAAGGTCATCGGCCATTCATGAGCATTGTCATCATGCAACTTCTAAACGATAAAGGGGATGATTGAAATGAAATACCTCGCGTGGGCCACTGGCCCACGTTGGAGATGATGATGATGAAGCGCGCAATTCTAATGTCTATACTCATGCTTACAGTGGTCTTTGTGCCCACTATATCAGGTGAAGTTACCGAAACTAAATTTACAAATGGGCTAAGTTCCTCCACTCATATATTTACCGGTACTGGCAATAGTAATGCAGGGGAAATCTCAATTCCTTATGGCGCTGTGGTCACCGATTCTCAGTTCACAATGACTGGTGTTCCAGCAAGTGAATCCTATGGTAATCTCAGTACTGATAGCGATTTTGGCGGGGTCGGAAGTAATTCTTGGCAGAACACTCCGCCGGGATTCAATTATGGATATCGATATAATCTAGAATCAACTCTCGATTCTATCTCACTAAAAGGGCAAACAAGCATTGGGTCATACCCGCTTGAGAAAGCAGGAGATATTTCTTCAACTACCGGTTTCCACAATACTACTGGAGAATTCGTCGCTAATGGCGACCAAGGATATAGTGGGCTGACCGAAAAGAAATCTTCACTATCTGTAGATACCAGTGCTGCATGGAATTATCCAGGCCCTGTTACCTTTGATGAAAATGAGGTTCACGTATTGCATTGGAGTACTACTTCTTTCACGACGGCGCCTGCTGTGATGAGATTCAACAGAAGTACTGGTGATTACGAAGGAGCGGCTAATCTAGCAATAAACACCTGTCATTTTGGCGCTGATTACTATCTCTATGATGTTACCAACGGAGGAGAAGGGGTAATGTGGACTGTATCTTATAATTACGAAGTCATTGCCAAATGGACACTCAATGCTGCGAAAACAACTTGGAATTGCGATTCTAGTTGGCAAATGAGTTATCCATTTCAACCTGCAGGCATCGATATCGATGAAGATACTGGAGAGATGTATCTATACGTTTACGAATCTAATTTTCAGGCTAATTATCCCCGTCATCTATACCAAGTAAGTACCAGCAATCCATTAAACATACAACAACAATGGAATCTTGGTGATGCTGATGATTACAAATTATCCTCCTCTAATGGATTGGTTGTCAACCTCCCACTGATTATCACAGGCGAATATAGTAGTTCAAAGAGCAATCATCACTATCACAATTTGATTGGTGGTTTTATCGAACGAATGGGGTTTCAAGAATTTTCAGGAACGCCTCACTACGGCATGGAACAGAGTGAAGATGGGAAACTAGCATTTACCTGTTATTACAAGTCGACATGTACTGCAAAAGTGCATGAAATTTTGCAATATGGCGACGGTTCGGTCACCGATGCGAGAATACCGTCATCATCAATGTCAACGGTTACATCTCCAACCAAATTCTTGAGTTTGGCAATCGATCGGGTGAAACTATCTGCTCTTGTCGGTTTCATCCCAAGCCAAACATCAATCGAATTATCTGTTTCAAATGATGGTGGGGGAACATGGCAATCAATACTCCCCGAGCAGACGATTTCATTTCCGACTTCAGGTACACAATTACGTTGGAAAGCATGGTTGAATGGTAGCGCGAGCGTCACACCTATTCTCGACCTAGTAAATCTTGAATATACTAGCTCATATTCCTCAAGTGGTTATTTCTATCTTAGGACTCTATCATTCACTCAGCAAAGTATGCCTGCTGCTATGACTATTCACTACAATGCAACAATTCCTGCTAGTACTACCTTTACCGTTGAACTAAGGCAAGGAAGTACCTCGACGGTGAATGCAATTCAATTCGCTGATGGAGATACTAACGCCATCACTTTAACAAGCGGATATCTATACGTCTATGTGACTTATATTTCAGGTTCTGCTAGAACCCAAACCCCCATGCTACATGATATCAATATCACTTTCCATAATGATGCTCCACAAGAGGCCGCGATAGATATCGGCTCTGATGGTTCAAAAGAATGGAAAAGTTCTGGGACTTTTATTGGTACCTCTACTTTGAACGAAAATGACTTTGATGATGCATTCAACTCATTGATACCGAATAGCGGTTCTGGCTTCGAAAATATTTCAATCGACATATCGAGTAAATCATCTGGAATATTAATCCTTGAAAGTTTTTCAGTAACATATGTCATGAATACGATTAATCTGGACATAAGTTTCCCAGAGGGAGAAATTCTCCATTCAAGAGATGCTCCGTATGAGATTATCACACGTCACATCATCGGCGAAAACGCGAATGATATTTCGTCTGCAACTCTTTCTTTCAAAGCTAACCCTGTTGGATTAGCACCAACTCTTGAGTGGGACTCAACAGATGGGTTTGCCGAACCCAACGACCCGGATTCATGGATTGATACGAGTGCTGATCACTCCTTTACCCGAGAGATAAATGGAATGCTTGAAATCCACTGGATATTCGAAGTTACTAGTAACTTCGCTGAACAAGAAAATGTTCTTTTTACTGTCGATTGCCTTGATGACTCTGGTAACGCAGGGATTTCACCAATAGCTCTTACCTCTGCTACAGGAATGCGAGTGAATCAATCATACGGCATGGGATGGATGAAAGTTAGAGATAATTTCGGTGAAATGACACGAGAAGATGTGGCTACTGGAGAATGGGTTGCTGCTGGTGAAGACCTACTTTTCCAGGGTGCATTATGGTTCTCAGACTCAGTTGATGCGCCTAAAGATGATGCATTTGATATCCGAATCTCACAGGATGGTTATGTCTGCACCAATTGTAGAGATAATACCAACTTCAATGGCTCTTTCTCACTCCAGGTGCAAGTTCCTAACTCAAATAATGAAGAAGGCGTCGTCTATGAAATTCAAACCTATAATGAAAGGGATTCCACTCTGGTATTACCTATAAATGATAATTGGCGAAGAGTTCTGAAAGTAGATGCTACTCCGCCTCAAATATTATCGGTTTATCCAAATGACGAGTCATATGAGGCGGCGAGTTATCTGCAAACTGTGGCCATTGAAGTGGTAGATGCAGTGGGCGACCCCCAGCAATTACAACTCTATTACTGGGTTGAATCAACTCATGACTTGAACTTGAACGGTGAAGCCGATGCCGAAGAGTACGTGATGAAAACCGTCACAAATACCACTGATGCTGACACCAAGTGGTTTATGACTACAATCGACCATTCCATGAATCCAAATATGGGCCGTGTCTCATATTATTGGGATGGTGGTGATAGAGCTGGTAATTCTCTCTACCACACAGCTATCACCGGTGATGGACCCGTGAATTACGAAAATGGCCCTGGTTTTGACTACGATGATGCAACCTTTAGAACTCGTAAAGATTCTAGTGCAATCTTTACTGGTCTTATTTGGCAAGGCCACGAGGATAATCAGCCAATTTATGCAGGGACACCACAGTCTATATCACTTGGATTAATCGATGCAAATACGGTTATCGATTTTGAATATATATCATTGATATTTGACTTTGAGGGACCTGATCCTGAAAAGGATAGACAGACTATTTCTTATTCAGGAACACAGGATATATTTTGGTCAGAAAGTGATTATATCACAATGTCACCAACCTCTACTGTATCTCAAACCACAACTGAAACAGGTATGCCACTTATTGGAGTCAATATGGATTTCACAATCGGTTGGGATTGGCCTGATGAAGAGATAAGTGATCTGGTACTTGAATTCAAGGAAAGAGGGGCTGTAAACCCAACTAGATACATAATTTACGAACATACCTTCACTGTTGAAAATGACCTTGTCCTTTCTGCAAATGATTTCTTAGTTGAAGATATTAGCGAGCCGAGAACAGGCCTCATTGCCGATGGAAGTAGGGTTCGCAATGATGACAGAATCGAATTTACAGGTAGAGTTGTCTATGAGGGTAGTAATATTCCTGCTCCTCGTGATCAAAGTATTATCATCGAAGTATTCGATGGTGAAAGAATGTGGACTGATGGAAGTCTTTCTGCTGATGGCGGTTATACCATCGAAGTTCCACTCTCAGGAGCTGCATCACTTGCCAATAGTCCAACTCGTACCTGCTTGATTTCAATCAAAGAGATCCCCGGAAATGGCCAAGACATGACCGGACAGAGTATATCGACAACATTACGAATGATCGTAGACGATACTGCACCTCGAGTTGTCAGTAGAACCTCCCCCGTAAATATCATCGATATTTCATCTACAACCGATCTTACAGCTGTTCCAGTTGAATTCAAAGGTAGTGAGGATGCAGATATGACCGGTAGTGAACAACAAGTTCACTGGGTTATGAGAGATGCGAGCAGAACTATGACAATCGGTGCTGGAAGTTCTGTTTTGGGTATGCTCCAGGATGGACAATCGGTTAATTGGACCGCAACTGTCGACTTGACAAATGGAGGAGAGATAACACCTAGGGAAGGCGACTGGATTGGTTTCTACCTTACAGGGTGGGATGCTGCTGGCAACGAATTCCCAATTATTTCCAACTCGGAAGCAAGCCCTATTGCTGAAATAGCCAGTGCTGATAACGACTTTGAGCGCCAATGGATTAGACTTGGTGCAGTTGGAGCTGAACTATCCGTAATTAGTATCAAGATGGATGATAATCACTTATCTCCGGGGCAAGAAGTTGCTATCCAAGCAGAAATAATGAATACCGGAGGGCCAACTACTACTCAATTCAAGGTAGCTTTTTATCAGGGGGATTCCAGTGAACCATTCGCTACCTCGACTTTGAATAAGATAGAATCAGGTGAGATACTTGTCGTATCAGCGCTATGGACTTCGGTGGAGGGAGTTGACCGAATTCGAGTTGTAGTTGATTCTGACAATGACATTGTAGAAGTAAACGATGATGATAATTCAGCAGAACATAATGTCGAGATCGCATATTCTGCTTACTTAGGTTGGCTGGATAGTCCGCGTGAAAACCCTCTGATTTGGTTATTTGTTATTATCACCCTTCTTGCCGTAACCGGAATTGCAGTTACTGCCTCAAAAACCGCTATTACGATGAATCCTGATGGACTGCTCGATGATGAAGATTGGGATGAAGAGGAAGAGGAACAGCACGAAGACGAATACGAAGACCTCTGAGAACATTCGATGCCCTCATCAAGCAGATGATGTGGCATATAGTGTATGGGGGAGGGGATGTTCGGTACGTTGCACCCCTCTCTAGGGGTCATACTCAAGCGTCGAGGTTGGGATGAAACCCCGATTCAAAAAAGTGCTATTCCAATTCTAGCATCTGGTAATGATGGGCTGGTAATCGCACCAACTGGCTCTGGAAAAACCATGGCCGCAATCCTACCACTACTCGATCGCTGCTTACGAGAGGAATGGCAGGGATTGTCAATACTTTACATCACTCCTCTAAGAGCATTGAACCGGGATGTTGATCGCAGGCTAACAAAATTAGCCGAAGAAGTCGGTCTGAGTGTTGGAATTAGACACGGCGATACGACCCCTTACCAGAGGCAGAAACAGGTGAAAAAACCACCAAATATTCTCATTACTACACCTGAAACCTTCCAATTAATGTTCACTGGAATTCGTCTGCGAGAATTACTCCGAACTGTGAAAGTGGTGATAATCGATGAAGTTCACGATATGGCTTCAGGTGAAAGAGGTTGGCAACTATCTGTTGGAATATCTAGGCTATCTGCGATGAAGGGTTCAAAATGCCAGATGGTCGGACTATCTGCGACAGTAGGTAATCCCGAACAAGTAGCACGCTGGTTGAGTCCTAATGCCATACCGATTATTGAAATGAGTGAAAGGGAAACCATACTAAGTGTCGAGGCTATTTCACCAATAGCAGATGACGACATAGGTGCAATCGACTTAGGGATTTCACCAAGAGCACATTCAACACTCAGAGGTCTTTGCGAAATAATTCGTAATGAACCCCCTTGCCTGGTTTTCGTCAATAGTCGTAATAGCGCTGAAACTATTTCACAACGGTTGGCAGCGATGGCCACTGATTTACGAATCGGTGTCCATCATGGTTCTTTAGCAGTCGAAACTAGAACGCAGATGGAAGATGAATTGCGCAATGGCGAATTACAAGCATTGGTCTGTACCTCAAGTCTTGAGCTGGGGATAGATGTAGGTAGTGTCAATCGCATAATTCAGGTTAGATCACCCAGGTCTGTCGACCGCATGTTACAACGTGTGGGAAGGGCCGACCATCGCCTCGGCGGAATTGGTAGAGGACACGTTCTAGGCTGGGAAGTCGACGATATCGCTGAATCTGCGGTTATAGCACGTCGGGCGATGATAGGGGATATCGAAGCGGTAGAATGGCGTAATCGTCCGCTTTCAATCGCCGCTAATCAAATGGTGATGATGGTTCATTCATGGGGGGCAATTACTCCGGTTCAATTCACTAACATCATGAATGAAACCTTGCAATTTGAGGGTTGGCGCCCTGAAGATAGTGATAATATTGCAAAGGTTCTCGCCGATGGTTGGATAATAAAATACAGTTCAAAACCAAGTGAAATACCATGGTATCGATGGCCTGCAGCAGTCTGGAACCGGTTGGTAGAACTTAGTGATGAAGAACTACCTGAACGTCCAGATCTAAGAGCTGGTGACGTTTCTGAAAAACTAAAAGCCCTAAAATTCAATCCTCCGCCCCCGTTTGAAAAAGGCTGGATTGCTCGTGGTTCTCGTACTAGAGACTGGGTTACCAATCATCTTTCGATGATTCCAGACAAGAAATCATATCGTGTAAGAGATGCTGTTAGTCGAAGAAATCTAGGTTCTGTAGATGAAGCATTCGTCCTGTCGTTAAGTGACGGTGGTGAAGAAGAAGATGGACGTTCAAGACGCTTCGTAATGGCTGGACGCACATGGATGGTAATCGATGCTGACCCCGAACAAAGTGAATTGCTAGTAGCACCGGTTTCCGATGTTGGAAATGCTCCGCACTGGCTGGGAGAATTACCTCCCACTCCCGCTGCTATCGCTCGTGAAATCGGACAACTAAGGCGAACAATCGCCGGAGACCTCGGTTGGAATGATACTCAGGTAAACCCCACTACCCCTAATCCTCTCAACCAGATGCCTGAATTTACAGATCATCCCCTCGATGGTGAGAGTCGTGGATTACTGGCAGAAATAATCTCAGCACACCTTGAGGCCACTGGGACCATTCCCTCAGACAAATTAATCACCATCGAAGATAGAGAAAATACCCTAATTATCAATTGTTGTCATGGTTCTCGAATCAATGAAGCGCTTGGCCATTTCCTTTTGGCGATGTCAAGCACTAAATCTGGAAAGTGGGGGCGATTAATCACTGAACCAACCCGTATTTCCTTACAGGTGAAAGGTGTTACTCCAGCCCAGATTATCGACTGGTTGAGCAACACACCCCCTGAGGCATTGGAAGGTGTACTTTCGGTTACCCTACCAAACTCAAGAGAGGTTAGATGGAGATTTGCCCAGGTTGCTAAAACCTTCGGAATTCTAAGACATGGGGTAGATCCTCGACGTATCAATTTACAGGCTCTACTAAAGAAATACCGCGGTACAATAGTAATGGAAGAGGTTCTATCCAAACTCTTTCATGAACGCATGGACACTATCGGTGCTGCTGAAGTTCTACAAGCGATTCGTAGTGGACACATCGAAATCGAAGTTACAGCACCAGGACCACTAGGACTTTCATCACGCCACGAACGTGACCTGATGCTCCCTAATTGGGATGATAAGCAAGTAAGAGAGCGTCTCAAGCATCGATTACTAAACGAAAGAGCGGTTACCTGTTGCCTCAAATGCCATTCTACCCGAAGATTTCGAGTCGCTAGATATGGAGAGATGGACGATGTTGGAAAGTGCCTGCGTTGCGGGGGTCGAATGCTTGCCTGTGCCAGAGAAGGTATGGAGAAAATGCTAGTTACATGGGTAACAAGTGATGATATAAAAGATCGAAACCGTATGCAGAAAAATGCTCAAGCGGTAGCCAGTCGCAAGCAAGAAGCGATTATCGCTCTAATGGGTAGAGGGATTGGTGAAGCGACCTGTCAAAGAATTATGAGGAAAGTTCAACGCGGCAATATGGATGGTTTACTAGAAGCAATACATCTCAGCGAACTTGAATATGCCAGAACTAGAAGGTTTTGGGCTTGATTAAATGCTGTATGAGATTATGATAATCGGTAGTACAATATATTGAAATCATCTCAAAACTACGATAAAGTGATAAGTGAAAATCATCAGTCGCTGGTATGGGTTTCTTTGATACTATCGGCCGTGGCTGGAAAATGAGTAAACTGAGTATGGCCGTCGTACGTAAAGATGGAGAATTGATGGTCTACATGCTATTGTGTGGGGTTCTGAGTATCGGTGCTATGGCCGCTATGAGTCTTCCTCAGTATCTCGAACAATCTTGGACTCAAACCTCAGATGGAGCTTTGTCCCCTGCTTATATGGCATTCATATTTGGTGGATACATGAGTATCAGTATCATTGTAACATTCTGGAATAGTGCAATAATCGCTAATTCTCACATACGATTAACTGGTGGCGATCCATCTTTTGGTGATGGTTTCTCCGCAGCAGCTAAGCGTATTCACATCATCATAATTTGGGGAATAATCGCAGGAACAGTTGGTCTATTGCTGAAGATCCTCTCCAATGCTGGAAAAGGTAGCGACAACGGTGGAGCTCAAATATTTGTAATGATAATACAAATAATTGGAGCGACCATTTGGTGGATGCTTACCTTCTTCATGATCCCACATATGATTATCGAGGGCAAGAGTGTAAGTGAAAGCATGAAGTCAAGCAGACAGATGTTCTCGAAAACCTGGGGGGAGAATATCAGTTCAGGCTTAGGAATCGGTATTATTACATTCTTATTCGGCGCAATCATCGCCGTAGTCACCTTCGGTCTAATGGCAGTTATCGGCCCAATAGGCCTAATATTCGGTGGATTGGCAATGGCTGTGTTAATTATGTGGAGCAGTGCAGCAGAACAAGTAGCTGTAACTGCATTATACATCTATTCAAAGACTGGAAAAATGCCACAACTATACCAGGACATGGGAGTCGCTGAATACACATTCCCTACATCTGTCAATGTAGGACGAATGTCCTGAAATGCTAACATTATAGAACTCTGTTAATCAGATTATACCTATTTTGATACAATTCAAGTTAACTGTGGTATTTCATCAGACCAATTACCCATTTTGTTAATGGTTCTTGCCACTGCAACAACATCACCATCTTCCCACCAATCGACGGCTATGAAGGTCGGTCGACTATCATGAAATTCCCAGCAATCCAAAGCCCGATTAAGCAAAAATTCGTAGTCATTCGTCTCTGCTGCTCTATTTGGATCAGATAAACCAACTGAATTTGAAAGCCAATTATTGAGATGCCAAACCGGTTGTTGGCCATCGCCTCGAAGGACCTCACAAGTCATGTCATCAGTATCATCCTCTGAATAATCTGTAGTCCAGCTGTGAACAAGGAAATCATGAATCATAGGATAATCTACAGCCTCTCCTTGCTCCCAGAAGATTACCAAACGGGTTTCATTTTGTATCAATTCAATTAAAGTCGGCCATCTTTCATCAAGTGTATGAGTATACATCCAAGAACTGAGATTACTTTGGTTTAGAACATGGAATACGTGTTCAGCAGAAACGTGCGATTCGATTAACAGAGTTACCACGTCTCGAGGGGATTCATCCATATTTGACCTTAGAGCAGAAAGCCATTCTACTGCATCTACTTCACCATAGATACAGGGGCTGTAACCATCACCAGAACTACCATGACAAAGTCTGACATCCTCTGCTTCGCTCGATGATGTCGTAGAATAATGAGTATCTATCATGAATGCTCTCATTCCCGCTTGCCATTGTGCATTCAGTCCTGTTGCATGATTGCTAGCAGGATAATAGATTCCGTCCTCATGTGTAGCATGAGCATTATGAGTCTCTGGGAAAGTGACGTCATCATAGGTTCTATGGCATAGATCTACAAAGCCATTACAGCCTTCAGTTTCAGGAATGAAAGTATCGACTTTGATCTCTTCTGCAATCGGCGAGGTACAACCAGAAAGGGTGAACAGCGCCGCACAGAAAATGACAAGAATCCGTTGCATACGCTTTCTCATCTGAATCACCGCAATCAAATAACCGGTCAGCGAGGGTCCTTTGGCCCCTCTGTACGTTGCAATTCAACGCCGTGGTTCTCTAGATATGATACACCATTCTCACCGGAAAAACCGCCATCGACGATTATTACACGAGTGATTCCTGCATGATGAATGAGTTTTGCACACATCATGCATGGCTCTCCTGTTACCAATAACCATGCGCCGTTGGTCGAAACACCATTGGCTGCTGCATTGCAGATAAGATTCATCTCAGCGTGGTGGCAACCAATCTCTACTCTGGTGCCACTGGCAACCTGCTGTGTATCTCTCAAGCAGACATCTCCGCCACAAAGTTCTCCGCCTCCTCGTGGTCCGCCGTTATAGCCATCCATGAGTGCTACATTACGCACTGGATCTACTAGTAGTGCTCCGAACTTTCGCCTAGGACAATTACTAGCCTTAGATAATGCAAGGCATTGTTCGATTCTAATCGCCAAATGTTTTGCCTTCATCGTCTTGGGCAGTAAGTTCTAGGTCAAGATGATTGTGACAATATATCCAGGTCATCATCACTGTCCTTACCCAAGTGTTGCAGAATATTTCCGCAGAGATAAAGTGAACCGATTACAAGTATCAGGTCACAATCTTCTGCTTTGGCGGCTTCGATTGCCTCTGCGGGATCTCTAATCCATTCTCCTTGTAAAGGGAATTCACTCAACGGTGGATACCTTCCCCCTTTAGGTTCTGTAAATATTACTCTCTTTGGGTTTTTTTGCTCGATTAATGAGGCGATTG